>OHZE01000261.1_pt1 | contig 18773 bp, 15 predicted proteins | sample 1580371 | NCBI WGS metagenome assembly OHZE01 (sample SAMEA3882527, study PRJEB24775) | human gut metagenome | biome: human-associated habitat; feature: intestine environment; material: feces | place: Netherlands | collected 2009/2010
CATCATAAGAATTTCTGTCATTTATACATTTTTCCAATTCCTCAACGCAATTTCTCAGTGAACCTAATGTATTCTTTAGACGACGAATCTGCTCGCAATTTGATTCCACTGTCGCACTCTTTCCTAGTTCATCACACACGTTCTCCAATTCCGTAATGTATTGATATGGATTTACCGTTAAAATTCCATTGACCGTCACCTTTCCCACTTGCATTTCATCAATGGTTTTATTCTTTATTACAGAAAGATACATGGTATAATCCACACGTTCTTTAAAATCCTGCACATATTTATTTGCCTGTACAACATTATTTGTAATATCTGCATAAGCATTTGTTGTATAAGAAGCCGTAAGCAGCAAATATACTGCCAGTACAATCATCGGCACAATTGCGACAACTGGTATTATGGCTAATTTTTTGTTTAATGTAAACCTTTTATAGGAAAACATAGCTATCACCATTCCTTCCGGCTTGTTCGGTATTCTTTAGGAGTACATCCCTGTGTTTTTTTGAACAAAAAGCTAAAATAGTGTGGATCCTTATAACCAATTTCAAATGCAATATCCGACGTTTTCCTATTTGTACATACCAGATATTCCTTTGCCTTTTCCATACGTACCTCTGTCAAATATTCAATAAATGTCTTTCCGGTCTCTTTGCTAAATATTGTACTAAAATAACTTGGGCTCATACACCCTGGCAGCCACAACATTAAGGGAAATCTCCTCTGACATATATTCTTCGCGAATCATTTTTTGTGCAGTAAGGATAATGTCCGAATACCTTCTTCCGCTAATTGTATTTCGTAAATCAATCGCTTTTTGAAGAAGTGTAACCACATAATCTTCAATGTCAGGAATTGTCTCCACTGTCATCACGGCATTTTTCAACAAATCTTCATTTTGTAATATATCTTCCAATTGTTTTTCTGTTCCTTCTTTTTTGAATCGCTTGCAAAATTCCATAACGGTTGCATACAAATTCATAATAATATATTGACGGAACATTAAAGATCGAAAATGCTCTTCGGATACTTCTGCAAAAAGCGCTTGCACAAAACTGACAATTTCTTCTCTTGCTCCATTTTCTAAAAATTTTTCAATTATCTTCTGCATTTCATTGACAGCATCAAAACTGCTAACATCAAATTCATCATCTTGATTCACCGGATGTAAGTCCTTTTTGCAAATAATCTGATTCGGATTTTTCACAAATCTTGCTGCAAAAGCAAGGTCTGCATCTTGAAACGACTTTTTCAATTCTCGAATCCGTGGCACCACTCCACCAATTCCACCAAAAAAATCTAGTTCACTATACTTTTGGGAAATATTCTCTAATTTATTTTTTAATTTTGCTGTTTTTTCTTCGATAAAATCATTCGACGACGTAATCAAAAATGCCCAACCCTCAATTCCGCGCTCAAAAACATAAATTCCGTCTTTTTTATCTTCACATTCTTCTACTTCTTCAAATAACTGCAAGGAAACATTATCTTGCAAATATTTAAATAATAAAATTTGAAAAAATCTTGCACTCAAATCAATGTCAAATCGTTTTCCCTTTTCCAACGCATCCGCTAATGATATTTCCTCTGAAAACAATTCACGTAAAAATTTAGTCTTAATCAGTTTCTCATTTTCCTGCATTTCCTGTTGATAAACCAGGAGCATTTCCTTTTCATCTTGTTGTTTTTGAATTTTATCCGCCACCTCTTGCAAATGTTCCAATAGCACAGCGGCAGAAACCGGCTTTAACAGATATTCTGTCACTCCAATTTTAATGGCTTCTTTGGCATAACCAAAATCATCATACCCACTAAGTATGATGATTTTCGTATCCGGTAACTTTTCTTTTACAATACGGCTTAATTCCAATCCATCCATAAATGGCATACGTATATCCGTAATCACTATGTCCGGCTTTTCTTCAAGAATCAGAGGAAGGGCAAGTTCCCCATCACTTGCCTCTCCTGCAAATTCATAACCTTCTTTTTCCCAATCAATACTGTTTTTGACACTTTCTCGTATGATAACTTCGTCTTCCACTAAAAAAACTTTTATCATAGCCTTCTCCTCTTTTCTCCAATGAATAAATCATCGATTCACAATTCCGATAATATCCTGTATTCCGGAAAGGTTTTCTTTCTTTACATAATCTTCCAATCCATCTATAATTTCTGACGTCGCATACGGATTAAAGAAATTCGCGGTTCCGACCGCTACCATCGTAGCACCTGCCATCAAAAACTCGAGAGCATCTTCCGTATTTTGGATTCCGCCCATTCCGAGGATTGGGATATTGACCGCATTTGCCACTTCATATACCATACGCACCGCAACCGGTTTCACGCATGGGCCGGACATACCGCCCGTTTTATTGGCAAGGGCAAATGTCTTTCTTGCGACATCGATCTTCATGCCGGTGAGCGTATTGATCAAGGAAACGCCATCGGCTCCGCCGGCTTCCACCGCCTTCGCCATCTCCGCGATACTCGTTACATTCGGGCTGAGTTTCATGATAACCGGCTGCTTTGCAATTGCTTTTACCTTTTTCGTGATATCCTCAGCACATTTCGGATCCTGGCCAAAGGAAATACCGCCTGCCTTTACATTTGGACAGGAAATATTGATCTCCAGCATGTCGACATCCTCTGAGGCAAGCCGTTCCACAACTGCCAGATATTCTTCTTCCGAATGGCCGCACACATTTACAATAATCCTTGCATTCTTCTCGTGTAGAAAAGCGAGATCTCGTTGGATAAATGTTTCAATTCCCGGATTTTGCAATCCAATCGCATTGAGCATTCCGCTTTTTGTCTCAGCGATACGAGGTGTCGGATTTCCTGCCCATGGTACATTGGCAACCCCTTTTGTCGTCACTGCGCCCAGTTTTTCGAGATCCACAAATTCGCTATATTCCATACCGGAGCCAAACGTCCCTGAAGCTGTCGTCACAGGATTTTTGAATGTGATTCCGGCAAAATTTACTTCCAGACTCATTTTTCGTCCTCCATTTCTGCTATGCGCGTAATTCTATAATTCTACTTCCGTAGAAAGAAAAACCGGTCCATCCTTACATACACGCTTATTGTGCACGTTAGAATGGGAATCTACCTCTGTTGACTGGCATACACAGCCAAGACAGGCACCGATTCCACAAGCCATTCGCTCTTCCATGGATACATACGTTTCGATTTCGTTTTCCAGACCATATGCCTTTACTCCGCGGAGCATTGGCATCGGACCACAGGCACAAATAACATCTGCCGTAAGATTTTTTTCTTTCATGGCATCGATAACCGTTCCGTGAGTTCCCACGCTTCCGTCGTCTGTCGCGATAACGACATCGGCCACTTTATCAAATTCTTCTTTCAAAAATAACGTAGCATCGCGGTATCCAAGTACGACAGTCGGACGCTCTTTGCATGCTTTGGCAAGCGCAAGCATTGGTGGGATACCGATTCCTCCGCCGATCAGGATTGCTTTCTTTTCCGGAATCGGGAATCCATTTCCCAAAGGGCCAAGCACCTCAATCTTATCACCGGAAGAAAGTTTCGAAAATTCTTCCGTTCCTTCGCCAACCACGCGGTATACAAAACGCATCGTCTTTTCCCCGCGGTTGATTTCACATATACTGATGGGACGTGGAAGCAGTCGCGCTTCACTCTTTGTATAGATTGATACAAATTGTCCCGGCACAGCAGATTCTGCAATCTCAGGGGCATCTATCCACAGACTAAACACCCCGGGAGCCAGCATAACTGACTCCCGGACATTGCAGAGACATTTCACTTTACTCATAAGTCAAACCTCTCTTCTTTTTCTTTTATAAACTATTGCTCTTTTGCATCCAATGCATCTTTTGGAATTTCAAAATCTGCGGCAGAATCTATGTTTTTATAAACACATGTCATATTCATGTCTTTCACTGTGATCTTCGCATCAGCAAGTGCACTGGAAAGATCCACGGAATCATCGCTCTTATCCGAAGCTGCACTTTCCTTCATTTTGGAAATAATGGCATCCATTACTTTGTTCATCATATCCGTCATAGAATATGTGATCTTGTAGATATTCTCATCGTCACTGTCAAACCAGATCGTCATCTTGATATCTCCCATATTTTTAATGATTGTATCAAGAATTTCTTTGACTTCCTTTTCCTGCATCATTGCACCCAGACCGCCGGTCAGGGAAGACATCAGTTTTTCCATCATCTCCTGATTATCTTTGGCACTTACCGTATATTCATATACCGCATATGTCTTATCATTTTCTGTCTGATCGTCTTTCTTTACATATTTGGAACTGTCTTCTGACAGCTGTTTTGACATATCCCCGGAAGACTGCATGATATCAACGGCATTTTCCATCTTTGTCTTCGTCCATGTGTCATTTGCTTTTGTATATACAACAAGGTCATTTCCATCTTTCTGCATATAAGTCTCTGTCGTTGTAGATACTCCGGCTGAAGTTATCGTCGCCGTCGTTTTTGCCTTCAACGGATCCTGGAAAGAGACTACATTCATCTTCATATCCATATCGGCATCCTGAGAAGTACCTGCTACTGCGATCGTCATCTTGCCGCCCATGGAAGCATCCATCTCAAAATTCTTTGCATTGTTGATCTTTGAAACGGAATTCTTGATCACGTCTTTTTCACTCTTTGCACATCCGGCAAGACTGCCGATTGTTAATGTCAGGCACAGAGCAAGTGCCAGTAATTTGCTGATTTTTTTCATTTTCTTTCTCCTTTTTTGGGGTTATTTGTTAAAATATCGTTGCCAGATCCTCTTTCATCGCAATCGCTGCTGCTCTCGATGCCTCTGCATAGCCCTCTTCTCCATAAGAAGCGTAAGCAGGCTGCTTGTATGCTGCAATGATTCCACGAGAGGAATTGACGATCGCGCCAAGTCCGTCTTCGTTAAAATATGGTGCCAGGTCTTTGGCGGTTCCGCCCTGTGCCCCGTAACCAGGTACAAGAATAAAGGATTTTGGCATTACTTTACGAAGCACTTTTCCCATCTCCGGATACGTTGCTCCTACGACAGCACCGATATAACTGTAACTGTCACCCATGCAGTCAGTGCCCCATTTTGCTACATGTTCGCCAACCATTTCATACAATGGCTTGCCATCAATTTTCTGATCCTGAAACTCTCCGCTTGAAGGATTAGAAGTTTTTACCAGTATGAACAATCCTTTTTTCTCTTCTTTACAAACATCCACAAATGGTTTGATTCCATCGGTTCCAAGATATGGATTTACGGTAATAAAATCCTCATCAAATGGTGCGATCTTTGTATTTCCGATCTGCACTTTTCCGATATGACCGGTCGCATAAGCGGCTGAAGTAGAGCCGATATCACCGCGCTTTACATCTCCGATCACGATCAATCCTTTTTGCTTACAATAATCTACCGTTTTCTTAAAAGCCGCAAGTCCCGGGATTCCAAACTGCTCATACATGGCAATCTGCGGTTTTACTGCCGGAACGATATCGCAGATGGCATCAACAATTCCTTTATTGTACTGCCAAACTGCTTCTGCTGCCGCTTCCAATGTCTCGCCCATTTCATCGACCGCTTTTTTCTGAATATGCTGCGGAATATAATTCCACATTGGATCCAGTCCAACTACGATCGGAGCTTCCATTTCTTTGATTTTCTTAACCAGCTGGTTAATCATGTGTTATTCTCCTCCTTCGTTCTACGCAAACGGATAGGCAACTGCCCCATCTACGATGGTATATTCAATCTTTCCATACACTTTTTTTCCATCGAACGGCGTATTTTTTCCTTTGGAAACAAATGTATTTTTATCAATGGCATATTCCTTGTCAATCTCCGCAATCGTAATGTCCGCAGGTTTTCCGACTGCCAAAGAACCGCCCTCCACGCCAAGGATACGACATGGGTTCACACTCATGCGCTCCACCAGGCCTGACATCGTAAGATATCCTTTTTTTACCAGTTCTGTGACTGCAAGTGCAAATGCCGTCTCAGAACCTACGATACCAAATGGTGCCTCAGCGATTGATTTCTTTTTCTCTTCTTCTCCATGTGGCGCGTGATCTGTCGAAATGGCCTCCAAAATGCCTTCTTTCAATCCCTCTTTCAAGCGCTCCACATCTGCCGCCGTACGAAGAGGCGGATTCATCTTATAGTTTGCATCATCTTCGAGAATATCATCCTCTGTCATGGAAAAATGATGCGGACACACTTCTCCACTGACGCATACACCGTCTTCCTTTGCCTTCTGAATCATGGTAACACTGTCTGCCGTCGAGCAGTGGCACAAATGCAATTTTGCCCCTGTCTCCTTCGCAAGTAAAATATCTCTTGCTACGATCACATCTTCCACCGCATTGGTAATTCCCAGGATTCCAAGACGCTCTGCCGCTTTTCCTGCATTCATTGCCCCTTTTCCTACCAGGTTTTTATCTTCACAATGCGCCATCACAGGGATGCCAAGGCGTGCTGCTTCTTTCATCGCTTTTTCATAAACGGCTGCATTCATCACACTCTTACCGTCTTCACTGATTGCTTTTGCTCCGGCTTTTACCATGCCTTCGATATCGGTTACCGTTTCTCCGGCTTGTCCGACCGTCACAGCTCCTACCGGATATACATGAATCGGACTGTCTTTCTCTGCAATTTCCAAAACTTTCCGGATCCGCTCCGGGGAGTCCGTCGCCGGCTTGGTATTTGGCATCGGACATACTCCGGTAAATCCGCCTTTTGCCGCTGCCATTGTTCCCGTTTTGATCGTCTCTTTGTACTCAAATCCCGGTTCACGCAAATGCACATGAAGATCCACAAATCCCGGCATCACATATTTTCCGGAAGCATCTATTGTTTCATACTCACCGGTCATCGCATCTGCTATTTTTCCATCTACGACATACACGTCTCCGACTTCATCTCTTCCGGTCGCCGGGTCCACAATATGTCCATTTTTAATCCATAGGTTCAATAAACAAGTCCACCTTTCCAAAATCATCGAGCGTAAACTGATTTGTCAGCCCCGCTTTTTCAATGTCTTTTAACACTGCCTGATTGGTGATGACTTCCGAAAGTTCTTCTTTTGTCACCCACTTAAAATCATTCAGATCTTCTGCCAGAATCACTTCCTCTGACTGGGAAGTACATTCAAAGGCAATTCCGACACTGCAGACTTCTCCAACGGTAAATCCCCATGTATATAGAGGTTTATCTACCAGAACCGACAATCCTGTCTTTTCTTCCACCACGCGCTGTACAGCCTTTTCCGGTGTCTCTGAAAATTCAATGGTTCCATCGATAAATTCCCACTGATAGGGATCAAATATACGATCGTCGTACCATTTTTCTACTACAAGATAGTGATCCTGGCACTGAACGATTCCTTTTACAAGAATACGATACTTATCCATGATAAACCTCCTTTTCGTATAGGTATCTGATTATTTGGCTGAAATATAACCTTTTGCTTTCAAAAGTTCTGCCATAAGAACGGCTCCACCTGCGGCACCACGTACTGTATTGTGGGACAAGCCTACAAATTTCCAATCAAAGTAAGAATCTTCTCTAAGACGTCCGATGCTTACTCCAAATCCATTTTCATAATTTACATCCAAAGCAACCTGTGGGCGATCATCTTCTTCCAAATACTGGATAAACTGTTTTGGTGCACTTGGAAGATTCAATTCCTGAGGTGCTCCCTTGAACTCTACCAATGCTTGAATCAATTCTTCTTTCGTCGGTTTCTGTTTGAAATTAACGAAAGCGGCTGCGGTATGTCCGTCCAATACAGGTACACGGATACATTGGCTGGTGATCAATGGTGTCTCTGCCTTTACTATCTCGCCATTCTCAACATGACCCCAGATACGAAGTGGCTCCTGCTCACTCTTCTCTTCTTCTCCGCCGATGTAAGGGATGATATTGTGTTCCATCTCCGGCCAGTCTTTAAATGTCTTTCCGGCTCCGGAAATTGCCTGATATGTTGTTGCTACTACAACTGTAGGCTCAAATTTTCTCCAAGCAGTAAGTGCCGGCGCATAACTCTGGATCGAGCAGTTTGGTTTTACACATACAAAACCTCTTTTTGTACCAAGACGTTTCTTCTGGCTTTCAATGACTTCAAGATGTTCCGGATTGATCTCCGGTACGATCATTGGTACATCTGGTGTCCAGCGGTGTGCGCTGTTATTGGATACAACCGGAGTTTCTGTCTTTGCATACTCTTCCTCGATCTTTTTGATTTCTTCTTTTGTCATATCTACAGCACTAAATACAAAGTCAACATCTTTGCTGACATTCTCTACTTCATTTACATTTCTAACGACAATTTTTTTCACTGCTTCCGGCATCGGAGTCTGCATTTTCCAACGTCCACCAACAGCTTCTTCGTATGTCTTCCCTGCACTTCGTGGGCTTGCTGCAATTACAACAACCTCAAACCATGGATGATTCTCCAAAAGGGAGATAAATCTCTGTCCTACCATTCCTGTACCACCAAGGATACCTACACGTAACTTGTCGCTCATTTTTAACCTCATTTCCTGTCACCGGATGTGACATATCTTCTTTTCTTGTTCCTCTTATGCCTGCCTGACAAACGGCAAATACATAGTTGTTTATATTGTACTACATTTTGGGTGAGATTTCAAATAGAAAATGTACCATGTTTGCAGATGTTTTTTCGTTCCTTAATTTAGCAGAAAAGTTTGCCTTTCGTGGTCTCCGTTCCACTACGGTCCGCGCAGGTCAGAGGTCTCCCAGACCTCTTGCGCCGCTCGCGCTCCAACAAACGCAAATCTTTTCTGCCAAATTACTGAAAAATCAACAAATCTACAAATATGAGTACAAGTATTCGTTTAAAGTCCCTTATGGTTATGAAAAAACCAGGACTCCCTTTTACGATGAAACCCCTGACATGGTGGATTTCTCCCTGCGAGACCGCTTCCGCTTCGTGCACACACGCATCTGTCAATTCTTTTGACCTTAAACGGTAGTTTCCTCTTTGAGACCATACGACCGTGACAATTCTTTTGACCTCAAACAACAATTTCCTCTTTGAGACCATACGACCGTGACAATTCTTTTGACCTTAAATGACGATTTCCTCTTTGAAACCATACGACCATAACAATTCTTTTGACCTCAAACAACGATTTCCTCTTTGAGACCATATGACCGTGTGATTAGCCTTTCCCCTCGCCCTTATTTTTTGCTGTGGTCTTGTCTTAATCATAATGTGTCCCTTGTTTTCCCAACGAGGGATTTAGGACGCCGCCGGTGCTTAGAGGACGTTTTTTGTCCTCATGCACCACTGCGAGCGTTCTCTAAGCGCAAGCGGCCCCGAAGTGGAAAAATAAGGGGCATATTTATGATAATAAAACGCAGCAAAATTGCTACAACTTTTCTTTGACTTTTATATCCAGATGTGGTATTGTAAGGGAGTATCAATTATTTATAGTTTTAGGAGGCAAAAAACATGAAAGGTACAGTTAAATGGTTTAATGCTAAAAAAGGATTTGGTTTCATCTCTGATGAAGAAGGAAACGACGTATTTGTTCACTTTTCTGCTTTACAGATGGACGGTTTCAAAGTATTAGACGAAGGCGACGAAGTCGAATTTGAAGTTGTCAACGGAGAAAAAGGTCCACAGGCAGCAAACGTAACAAAGTTATAATCGAATTTAATGACTAATTTTTATAGATGAAAGAGTTTCTTGTGATTTTGAATCACAAAATATGCTCTTGTGTGTAAAAGTTTAGAATTACAATGTGGTTGTAACCAGAAAAAGGGAAGCAGTACCTGAGAATAATTCTCATCGGTGCCACTTCCCTTTTTTCTATCTTTTTACCTGTCTCATGCTTCGTATTTGTCACAACCGTCAAACACTCCTACACTTCGTATGAGATTCTTCGGAAGTCCCGCCGCATAACTCAGATTATCGCAGTTTTTAAATGTATATTCCATCTCTTCAATCGTGTTCGGAAGAACCGGGATCATTTCCAATGCATCGCAGTCATAAAATGTCATTGTAAGTTTCTTGACGCCCTCCGGAATATTTGCCGGAATATCAAGAAGATTTTTACATCCCTCAAACGTATTGGTCATTGATGTGACCGTATCCGGAAGTGCCGGTGCCGCCGTAATGCTTGCACAACCACTGAATGTCCAATCCATATTGGTAAGTTTAGACGGAATTGTCGGTGCTGCAGAAAGACTGCTGCATTTCTTAAAGGTCGCATACAAACTTGTTACATCATCCGGGATTGCCGGTGCCGTCTCCATGCTTTCGCATCCCTCAAAAGTATTGGAAAGATTTTCCACGTTTGCCGGGAGTGCGGAAACGGTGCAAAGACTGGTGCAATTCTTAAATGTTCCAAGCATGCTCGTTACCGTCGAAGGAATATTGGATATCACTTCCAAAGATTCACAGCCTGAGAACATATAATCCATGTTGTCGATCTGCACTCCGTTTTCGAATGTAACCGCTTGAATCTGTACTTTCTTATTGGAAGCAAATACTCCGGCTTTGGTGCGGTCCTCATAATGACCGGCAAATACCACCTGATAAGAAGAGGTAACTCCGCTGACCGTGGCATCCATTTTCGCCGGAATTTTTATCGCCGTATTGGTACCGGTGTATTTTTTCAAAAGAACGGTTTTCGCCGTATCGTCTGTCACGTAATCCCAATCTTTTGCTGTCGTCTTCACAAACGTGAAACTCTTGCTGCAGGAATTACATTTTCCATCTGCCGTATAACTGTGTCCGCTATTGACGGTTCTTTCCTGCACCTCCTTGCAAACCGAGCACGTTCTCTGTTCCAGTCCGGAGATTCCGTGACTTGGGGCAAGTGTCTGCGCCCAGCCGCCAAAGGAATGACCGGTCGGGGCAATGCTCTGGGCATCGGTTGTACTTGTGCATGCCACCACATTTCCTGCGGCATTTTTATAAGTATTTGTACAATGCTTTGTCTGTACTCCTTTTGTCACACAACCCGGCTTTTTGTCTATGGTATATGTACTGCTATAATTGTGGCCGGTCGCATCCAGAATTTCAATCTTGTCGGCACCACATGTCAATGTTTTTCCATCTTTCGTATACGTATTGATGCACTTATAATGTGCCGAACCGTCCTTGGTACACGTCGGATCCACCGTATCCGCATCCACTTTTTTCCAATTGTGACCGGTTGCCGGAATCATCACTTCATTTTTTGTCTTATTGCAAAGTTTACACTTATCACATCGTTTTCCATTTGTCGTACATGTCGGCTCACGAAGAACCACGTTTTCAAACTGATGCTCCAGCTTCGGTGTGCTACTTCGCCGTGTCTTAGTACACCCCGGCCGTTGACATGTCTGTGTTAATTGTCCCATATTGTAACAATCCGGGTTCTTTGTCACCACGCCGGCATCCCAGTCATGGCCCAATGCTTTGATCGTACGAATATCCGTCCGATACGTACAGCCCGTTCGTTTACAATGTTTGGACTGTTTTCCGGATTCTTCACAAGTTGCTTCTTTATCTGTCACGTAGTCACCCAGATCATGTCCAAGCGGTGCGATATTTTCTTTTTTCGTGCCTCCACAGACCTGGCAAGTATAAACACGTACACCGCTGATTGTACAAGTCGGTTCTTTTGACACCACACCGGCATCCCAAGTGTGTCCGAGCGCTTCCAGTGTTACCGTGCTGTTTGCACCGCAGGTAAGGCAGGTAGAAAGTCGTTTCCCTCTCGTCGTACATCCCGGTTCTTCGGTAATTTCACCGTAAGTCCATGTATGACCGGTCGCCTCGATGGTTTCCTTCTTCGTACCGGCACATCCATCCACCGTACAATGATAGGTTCTCACGCCTGCCACCGTACAGGTCGGACTTTTTGTAATCTCGCCGAGATCCCATGAATGGCCGTTTGCCGGGATCGGCTCTGTCTTTGTCTTTTTGCAGATGTTACAAACATATTCCATTTCACCGGCTTTTGTACAAGTCGGCTCGGTCTTGATCGTACCATTTGAAGCCCAGTCATGTCCCTTTGCAGGAATCACTTCTCTCTTTTTCTCGCCACAGTTCTGACAGGTATCTTCGCGCTCACCCACGGCATCGCAGGTCGCATCCGTTACTGTTTTGCTAAGCCAGCTGTGTCCGGTCGCAGCCACAGGCTCTTCCCGTACTTTCGAACACTTTGTACAAATGGAACGACGCAGTCCCTCTTTCGTACATTTCGGATTTTCAACAATTGCCCAGTTTCCCCAGACGTGTTGACACGGTCCCTGAACCACAACAATCTGACAGGTCGCGGATACTTTTCCGGAAAAGACCGTAATCGTCGCCGTCGTACCAACCGGCGTATCTTCGGTGATAAATATACGTCCGTCCTGATAGACATTGATACCGCCAAAGAAATCACAGTTCCATGTCAATTTTTCTGTGGAAGTTACCGGAAATACCGTCGCTGTCAAGCGGTCACTTTCGCCGGCCGCCAACTTGATATAGGTGCGGTCCAATGTAATCTTTGTGATTGAAGTATTGGCAGACAAGGCACTCATTTCCAGTTCGTCCAATGCCGTCTGCACCGCCGTTTGCGGCTGCATTGTTTTCGGTACTGTGACCGGAAGTGTCCTTTGAATCTTCTTTGGTGCCGCCACACTTATTTTTACTTTCTTTTTAATCTGTTTTTTTGCCTTCGAACGAATCGTAATCGTCGCGGTTCCTTCACTTTTTGCCTGAAGAGCACCCGTTTTACTGACGGTAACGATTTTCTTATTGGAAGATGAAAATATCACTTTTTTATTTGTTGTTTTCTTCGGTTTTACCCGATAAGAAAGTGTCTCTTTCTCCCCTTTTGTCATTTGAACCGAAGCCTCTGCCGTGATCTTTTTCGGCTGAATTTTCTTTTTAGCTTCGCTCGATGCTTCGTTTATAAAAATGGAAAAAAGAGCAGCGAACGTCACTGCCCCCACGATCCCATAATATTTCTTTTTTGATTTTCCGTTCTGCATCCTTTTTCGCCCCTTTCACTGCGATAATTCTTACATTATATATCGGCACTCTCTACGAATTAGTAAACAATAAAAGACAAAAATTCTCCGTCGCATGCCTGTGACAGATAGTATTCCGCCACGACCAGATCCTGTGGCTCATCGACATCAATCCCATGCTCTTTCGTAAGCACATACCCCATTTGATTGTCATTGAAACTGGTCTGCGGATTTAATTCCGAAGCTTTGTTTATATAAATCGCCCCATTAATGCGATAATATTTCTTCATGTCCTGACCGCGCACATCGTCGTCTTCAGATATAATTTTTTCCAATTCATTTTCTTTGTTAAAAGAACGCATAAAAATGGGTGACTCCGATACTTCCGAGACGCTTACCAGCGATTTCTGCTCTTTTCGGATAAAATATTCCAAAGCCTTTGTCACGTCTTCCGCATTTCGCAGCGGACTTGTCGGCTGAAGAAGGACAATAATGTCAAAATGTTCCGCTTTGCGCTCATAAAATTCGACTGCATGCATAACGACATCGATTATCTTGGCCTCGTCTGTAGCCAGTTCTTCCGGGCGCGAGAAAGGAACGATCGCTCCTGCACGCATAGAAATATCTGCGATTTCTTCGTCTTCGGTAGAAACAATCACTTTATCAATATATTCGCAGTCTTTCGCCGCTTCAATCGTATATTGGATCATCGGCTTTCCTGATATCGCTTTTACATTTTTTCTCGGAATCCCCTTGCTTCCCCCGCGGGCAGGGATAATCGCAAGAACCTTTTTATTGTCGATCATATCCTTCCTCCGTTCCTCACATTCTCCTGCTGGTACCACAAAAACGTTCTATCTGTTTCCTATTATACACAATTTTCTTCGATTTCACAATGCTAAATTGTACATAAGTCTTTCACAACTTCTCCGGCAATGATAAGACCTGCTACCGATGGCACAAAAGCGACACTTCCCGGGATATCACGCCGCTCGGTGCATTTATGTTTTGCCCCCGGCGGACAGATGCAGTTCGTCCGGCAGCTGATGCTCATATCTTCAATCGGTCTCGTTGGAAGTTCGTCCGAATAAACCACTTTTAATTTTTTCACCCGGCGTTTTTTCAATTCACGGCGCATCACCTTCGCCAGCGGACAGACTTTCGTCTTGTAAATATCTGCCACCTGAAAACGGCTGGCGTCCAATTTATTTCCGGCTCCCATGCTGCTCATGATCGGTACATTTTTTTCTTTTGCTTTCATGATGAGTTCAATCTTTGCCGTCACAGTGTCCACCGCATCCACGATGTAATCGTATTCTTCAAATGGAAAATCATCGGAATTTTCCGGCAGAAAGAAACAATTATGAATCCGCACATCGACATCCGGATTGATATCAAGCATACGTTCTTTCATTACTTCGGTTTTATATTTTCCTACCGTTTTTCTCGTTGCGATAATCTGGCGGTTCAGATTGGTAAGACACACCTTATCATCGTCAATCAAGTCAAAAGCACCGACCCCACTCCGCACCAGTGCCTCACAGACATAGCCGCCGACACCTCCGATGCCAAATACGGCAACCCGGCTGTTTTTCAGTTTTTCCATTGCTTCTTCGCCGAGAAGCAGCTGCGTTCTAGAAAACTGATTTAACATCTGATGATCATCCTTTCCATTCCAAATTTGCTTTTTGCCCTTTGGCTGCACGTTTACGGTTCCTTACATGCTTGGCATCCAACGTTTTTCCGTCGTATTCAAACGTTTCCTGCGTAAGATCTACAATTGTAGAATGCACTACCGTATCTTCTTTTTCCAGTGCAATTCCTTTGACACCTCGGCTTGTCTTCTTAAATTCGCTCACTTCCTCCAATGGGAATCCCAGCGACAATCCTTTTTTCGTCAAGAGGATTACTTTCTTTCCGCCAGCCAGGATATCTGCTGCCGATAATGCCGTCACACCGCTGACTTCATCGCCTTCATCCAGCTTTGTCGCCGCCACCTGCAGACGATTGGTTTCGAATTCTGCCCCGGAAACCAGTTTCACAAAACCACTCTTTGTCGAGAAGAAGAGCATGGATTCAAATAACTGCTCAAAACTGATATACAAAAGGGCATCTTCGTCGTTTGTCATTTTGCACAGATTGTGGACCAATGTTCCCTTATCACGCATCTTGCAGCGCGGGATCTTGTCGCATTTGATCTGATGCATATTTCCTTTATTGGTAAACAAGCACAATTTGTCGGTACTTTTCATCATAACGACTTGGGCAAATTCTTTCTTAGCATCCTCGCTGGCACGCCCAAATGCGGCCGCATCCAGACATTTGGCATATCCAAAACGATCAAGACAGATGCACACATCTTCCACTTTCACTTCTTCGACATAAGCCTTTGCCACATCATCGGTAAGTTCCGTGCGCCGCTCTCTTGCAAACATTTTTTTGTAGCTGCGAAGTCTTGTCTTTATCACTTTGTACAATTCTTTCGTATCGGAAAGGATTTTTTCGTATTCTTCAATATTTTTAAGAAGCGTTTCATTTTCTTCGTGCAGCTTCAAAATCTCAAGTCCTATTAACTTGCTCAATTGCATGGAAAGGATCGCGTCCGCCTGAATTTCCGTAAACAAAAGCGTCTTTGCCTGTTCTTCGGCCCCTTCTGTCTTGAAGCAGATTCCTTCGGTCTTTCCCTCGATCAAACAGCTTTTTGCCTGTTTCACCGAAGAACTTCCACGAAGGATCTCAATGATAAGATCAATGACATCGGTCGCTTTCATCAGTCCGGCTACGACTTCCAGACGTTTTTTCGCCTTTGCGCACAAAAATTTATACTCTTTGGTATACAAGTCTTCCTGAAACAATATAAACTCTTCAATCATACTTTTCAGATTAAACGTATGTGGTTCCCCATCGCGGATCGCCAGCAGATTTACCCCGTACGTGTCTTCCATCTGTGTTTTTTTGTACAAACCATTTAACAGATTCTGCACATCGCGGTCTTTTTTCACTTCGATAACGATACGGATTCCCTCTTTGGACGAGACATCCTGCACATCATAAATTTCATCAAATACTTTGTCTTTCATCAGACCGGAGATACTCTCCACAAGTTTCGTCTTATTGCCGGAAACAGTATACGGAATCTCGGTGATCACAATGTTCGTACGGCCATTATCTCCTTTTTCAATGACGGTCTTGGCACGCACTTTGATCTTTCCTTCTCCGGTTTCATAGATGTTTGCGAGCTCGCTGGCATTCGTAATGATTCCTCCCGTCGGGAAATCCGGTCCCGGAATATAGTCCATCAATTTCTGCACGGAAATTCCCGGACGGTCCATACACGCAATTACGGCATCGATCACTTCGCCCGGATTGTGTGTCGGGATGTTGGTCGCCATGCCGACGGCGATTCCGGTCGTTCCATTGATCAAAAGGTTTGGCACCATAGCAGGAAGAACCTGTGGCTCTTTTTCACTTTCGTCAAAGTTCGGGTCAAACTCAACCAGACCTTTTTCGAGATTATCAAGCATCGTCATCGCTGCCGGTGACAAACGTGCTTCCGTATATCGCATGGCTGCTGCCCCATCTCCATCGATGGATCCGAAGTTTCCATGCCCGTCAACAAGCGGAAGATTTAAGGAATACTCTTCGGTCATATGCACAAGGGCATCGTAGATCGAACTATCTCCATGCGGATGATATTTACCCATCGTATCACCGACGATACGGGCACTTTTTCGATGTGGCTTGTCCGGCGACAATCCCAGTTCTTTCATCGCATATAAAATCCTGCGCTGTACCGGTTTCAAGCCATCCCGCACATCCGGCAGGGCACGCGCACGTATAACACTTACCGCATAATCACGGTAAGAAGTCTTCATTTCTTCCGAAAAATCCAATTGTATAATATTATCCTGGCTCATGCTCTTTCCTCCAAGTCCTTAAATGTCCACATTGGCACTTTTTGCTTCTTCCATAATAAACTGTCGTCTCGGCGGAACATTGCTTCCCATGAGAATGTCCGTCACTTCGTCAGCTTCTACGGTATCACTGATGGAAATCTGCGCCAATATACGGCTGTCAGGATCCAATGTCGTCTCCCACAACTGCTTGTCGTCCATCTCCCCCAGACCTTTGTAACGCTGGAGGGCATTGATCTTTTTGCCGGTTTTTCTAAATTTTTCCAATTCAAAGTCATTGAATAAATATTCGCTCTTTTTCACCTTTTTCCGCTTCTCGGTATCTTCGTAATCCACCTTATACAGCGGCGGAAGTCCGCGGTACACCTTCCCCTGATAGATCAGTTCCGGCATAAACCGGTAGAAAAATGTCAGAAGCAGCGTACTGATATGCGCGCCATCAACATCGGCATCTGTCAATATGATAATCTTATCGTAGCGCAGTTTTTTGATGTCAAAATCGTCTCCGATGCCGCAGCCAAAGGATGCGATCATCGATTTGATTTCATTATTTAATAGAATTTTCTCAAGAGGCGCTTTTTCCACATTCAAAATTTTTCCCCGCAGTGGAAGCACTGCCTGCGTTCTTCGGTTTCTCGCGGTTTTTACCGTACCACCGGCAGAATCTCCCTCGACAATGTAAATCTCACATTCTTCCGCTTTCTTTGACGTACAGGCAGCAAGTTTGCTCTTCGTATCTACATTCATCAATTCTTTCAATACAGAGCGTCGCGCTTTATCACTTGCCGTACGTGCCTTGTAAGATTTTCTTACATTATCCAATATACTCTTTAACACTTCGACATTTTTATCAAAATAACGCTGCACTTCCTGGCTGAACACTTCGTCTACTGCCGTCTTCGCATCGGTATTTCCCAATTTATTTTTTGTCTGGCTCTCAAACTGCGGATCCGGGTGCTTTATGGATACGATCGCCACCAAACCATTTCGGATGTCTTTTCCATCGTAATTCTCTTCATTATTTTTCAGATAACCAAGTTCTCTCGCGTACTGATTCATAACACGGGTAAGTGCCATTTTAAATCCTGTGACAAGGGTCCCACCATCGGTTACATTGATTCGGTTACAATACGAATTGATCTGTTCGCTGAACGAAGCGGTGTATTGGAACGCCACTTCCACCTCAATATCTCCGCTGGTCCCTTCGACATAAATAACATCTTTGTGCAAAAGCGTCGCATCGCGGTTAATATAACCGACGTAACTTTGAATACCATATTCTTCCAAAAATGTCATCGTCTCTCCGGTATGCTCATCCTTAAATACAATTTTGAGATTTTTATTCAAATACGCAATTTCTTTTAATTTCTTTTTTATCGTCTCCGGTTTAAACTCAACCGTCTCAAAAATAGTATCATCCGGATAAAAGGTCACTTTTGTCCCGGTATCGCTTTTATTGCATTTTCCGACCACCGGAAGCAGTCCATTTTCCAGTTTTACAACCGGTTTTCCTCCATCTTTATATTCATCGCGGTAAATTTTTCCGTCTTTTTTCACTTCCACGATCATGCTCTTCGAAAGGGCATTGACAACCGAAGCTCCGACACCGTGCAGACCTCCGGACACTTTATAGACACTGTTGTTAAATTTTCCTCCGGCATGCAAAATGGTGTAAACCACACGCACGGTCGGAATTTTCTTTGTCGGATGGATATCCACCGGAACGCCTCGTCCATTGTCTTCGATCACGACACCGCCATCTCGCGTCAAGGTAATCCCCAGCTGCGTACAGTACCCTGCCAGATGCTCATCAATTCCATTATCCAATATTTCCCATATTAAATGGTGCAGCCCCCGCGTTCCGGTACTTCCAATATA
>OHZE01000320.1_pt1 | contig 16912 bp, 22 predicted proteins | sample 1580371 | NCBI WGS metagenome assembly OHZE01 (sample SAMEA3882527, study PRJEB24775) | human gut metagenome | biome: human-associated habitat; feature: intestine environment; material: feces | place: Netherlands | collected 2009/2010
GACATTCACGTTTATAGGCTGCTTCCCCGCCGACAAACCAAAGTATGCTGTCAGCATGGTCGTGCTGAGAAAGCATAAGCTGCCGGCATCGCCAGCAATGGTGTCAGACAAGGTGAACGAACTGATTGAGTGGTTAAACAAAAAGTAAATCTGATAAATAATATGAGACAAAAGATATTTTGGCTTGATTTGGCCGTCTGTTCCTTATGGTTATTAATTGCATTGGCGAACTGTAGTTGGTGGTCATTACCAGCTCATTTCCTTATGGTCGTCACAGTCGTGATGAGAATCATTCTCTCCTTCTCCCTTTACCGAAGAGAGAAACGAAGCTGGATGTCATTGACAGTTTTCTCGGCTCTGTTTGCCTTACTGTCTGTAGAGGGACCGGTTATGAGGACAACGGGTGATTTCGCAGATTTGCCGTTTGTCGTAATGGGCATAAACAATGACCACTTGACCCATAATATTATTAAGTGCATACTGTTGGCATGGCTGTTCTTGGGGCCTTTGGCTGTGTATATTGTCGGACTCTGCAGAAAGACATTCACTGCATCCACCTTGACTTGGAAGGATGCCTTGGGGGCAATCATGTGGAAGGACAAGGGAGCTATGAAATTTTGCCAGCTGATGCTGATTGCCGTCTGTGCGTTATATGCAGGGCTTGCCATGGATATGAGGATGTGCCGTTTCGCTTGTGTCCTCCTGCCACCTCTTAGCTTATATCTGATTGCCAGATATGTGAAATCTTTCAGTGGTACATCGGAGAAGAATCCTGGTGTCGGAAAACTATGGATGGTGGTAGCTGCTATGGTACTATTCTTCTACGCCCAACGTTATGCCGGGATGTGGCGTGTGTGGATGCTCGTTGCAAGTATAGCAATGGTTGCTTACGTATGTTGGCGTACTTTTGGCAAGCAAGGATTGGCAGGAATAAGCATATTGGCTACAGTTTATCTCGGAATAGTTCTCCCAACCGTAGCAATTGGCTATAACCAATACGCCTGTATAGAATATGGCCGCCGAGGATTATATACGTTGGAGCCATTGAGAGGTGTTTTCTATATCAAGGACACTAATACGGACAAGGTCGGCTTGCGGGACAGATACGGCATACTTGTTGAGCCTATATATGACAACATTGTTCATAATTCACGCAATCGTCCATTGGGAATTTATGAGCTACGAAACAACGGATGCTATACTTTGTATAATGTATATCACAACAAAATGATGACATCAAATGTCAGCGACCCGAATCTACAGGACAGAATCTGTCAAATACTTGATAAGTATTGTGACAGGAATGCTTATGGTCACAGAGATAGGTTGGAAGTACGTGTTACCGATAAGTTCAAGGCGGAGATTCCTCTTTCTCACGTCAAGATGACGAGAAACGGAATAAACTCATACTATGATTACTCAGACCGACCGTATATCTCTGAAGACTCGGTAACGCTTCGTTCCGGGGAGTATACAACCGACTCTGTTGTGCGCTATGGTGATACATTTCATGTACTCCATTACTCCTATGACGTGAAGCGTGACAGCACGGTATTATACAATATTGACCTGAAGACTGCAAGACAAAGTACTTCACAACATGAGGAGTTGGAGGAGTTGGCAAAGAGAATAGAAACATTATTGAAACAATGAGTTAAACCGAAGCAAGATGAAGAAACTGATAATACTTTTCATTGCTTTCATCACCCTTATAGGTTGTGGGAGCGGCCACCAGCAGGAAGAGAAAACTTCTGAATGGGGTGACAGTATAGCCACGATAAACAACACGGCTTACTATTGGCTGCAATTAGCAGATGACTCTGCACGGATTTCAGCAGTCAGGGACAATATGTTGGTTACTGAATGTATTGTGAGAGGACCTGTATATGGCGCAAGGCTATATGATGACGGAGAAATATATATACTCTGCGGTCAAAACCAAATCTCTTGGTTTGATGTCAGAAACATCCCAAGCGAAATAGATTTGATGACCGAGGAGGAATGGGATAACTATGATCCGTCGCAAGAAAATGCTGATGCAATAATCGATATAGGCATGTGAAATAAGGGAAAAGATGCTGAAAAGACAGTGAATAGAGGTACTTTCGATAGAAAAACGTCTGTATTGTGTAAATTTTACGCAAAATGTTTTGTTGTTCAAAATAAACACATTACCTTTGTGGCGTAATTTTAACGCAATAATTATATGGATAAGATAAACAAGACAGACGAAGAGTTGAAATACTGCTATAAGTACCCCCATCCGAGTGTGACAACCGACTGTGTTATTTTTGGATTTGACGGTACAAAATTGAGAGTGCTTTTAGTTCATCGAGGTATCGAACCTTATAAAGGGAGATGGGCTTTCCCTGGTGGATTCATGAAGATGGACGAGAGTGCCGAAGAGGGTGCGCTGCGTGAGTTGCAGGAAGAGACGGGTTTGGAGGGTGCATACATCCGCCAGTTCCATACCTTCACTGCTCCACAGCGTGATCCTCGTGAGCGTGTCATCACCATTGCCTACTATGCTTTGGTGAGGATGCAGGAAGTGAAGGGTGGCGATGACGCTGCTGATGCACGGTGGTTTGCTTTGGATGAAGTGCCGCAGTTGGCTTTCGACCACGACCAGATACTCCCAAAAGCTGAACAGTCATTGCGTCAGCAGATACATTTTGAACCTATTGGCTTTGAACTGTTGCCCGAGGAGTTTACCATCAAGGAATTGCAGAACCTCTACGAGGCCATACTGGACGTGCGTTTTGACCGCCGTAACTTCTACAACAAGATGAAGCGGCTCGGTATGCTGGAACAAATGGACGAGACGGTTAATCCGTCGCAGAAGAAAGAAGCCTTCCTCTTCCGCTTCAACAAAGCGAAATATGAGGAGCTGAAGCAGAAGGGATTTAGATTGGAGTTTTAAAGTTTAAGAATTATGAGTGAAGAAAACTATGTAGAAGTACAGAGGGAAGATGGGACATCCAATGCTCTATTTATGATATTGTTCATTTTGAAAGTAAAGAGTATGCGTTGTTGACAATGAAGGATAATGACGGCGAAGTCATTGTCATGCGTATTGAAGATGACAGCAAAGATTGTTATCTTTCTACAATTGATAATGAGGATGAATTTAAACGTGTTTGTGACTATATCCAAGGTCATCAGGATGATGTGTTATCAGAAACGGAGTTGTACATAACACTCAATGACGAAAAGTACAAACATGGCTCATACGAAACACGTGATTTAGGCGAAGGGATGGCTGTTGTTAATGAGAGTATGTGGGGATGGTGGAAACCTCGCTATCTGTTGAACCACAACACAAAATGTGCTTACGAGTTTATCGATGGGAACCAGTGCCTCTTGACAGTCACCGAGGATGACATTGATTGGGAGTCGTTGAAGAATTTACCTGAAGATGCCATAGGCAGAGCAAGGGCACTCTCTTTTCATTTCCCTTCATTCATACGTCATTTTGAGAACGGAGTGGCAGAAGTCAGTTGGCAGCTCAATCCCGATGGCCGTTACTATATGGATGATGATGGCTTTGGTATGACAGACGATGATGAGATCGAAATCTATGGTTTTATTGACCAGAACGCCAAAGTCGTGGTCAAGTTCAAGAATATCAATGAATGCTATGGTGAGTTGGAGAAGATGCGTAAAGAGGCAGAGCAAATAGTAAAAACAAGACAGTAGAGACTATGTACAACAGAGAATATACACCCGAAAGAATAACGGAGCTGAAGCCAAATGAAGTATTCGTGTTTGGCAGCAATCTGGTAGGCGCACATGGAGGCGGTGCTGCACGGTTGGCTTACGAACGGTTTGGTGCCGTATGGGGTGAAGGCGTTGGTCTTCATGGTCAGACATACGCCATCCCTACCATGCAAGGTGGTGTGGAAACCATCAAACCATACGTGGATGCTTTCATCCGCTTTGCTATAGAGTACCCAGAACTCACGTTTCTCGTCACCCGAATAGGTTGCGGTATTGCAGGATTCCGCGATGAGGAGATTGCTCCACTCTTTGCTGATTCCATTGAGGTGGAGAATATCATCTTGCCGAAGGAGTTTGTGGAAAACATTTCACCAGATGGCAAGCGTAATTATGATCTTGAGCGTTTCCTGACTGCGCATAAATACAACTACGAGAACGCTTTGCGGGAAATTACAGACGGGCGCAAACGTACTCACTGGATATGGTTCATCTTTCCGCAGTTGGCTGTATTGGGACATAGCGCCAATGCCAAGTATTACGGCATAAGCGGGTACGACGAGGCAAAGGCTTACTATGAACATCCCATATTGGGTGCAAGGTTGAGGGAGATCACTATGGCACTTTTGCAACACCGTGGAGAGCCGGCCGTAGATATACTTGGCGATATAGATGCCGTAAAGGTTCGCTCCTGCATGACACTCTTCGATGCTGTCTCGCCTGATGACATTTTCCAAGAAGTGCTGGATGCTTTCTATGGTGGAGCTTCTGACAAGAAGACATTGGACTATATGTGACAGATGTAGGGTTACTACCTACTCTCATATTACATAAAGAAGATAATTGAATTGTAGAATGGAAGAAAATTATATGGCTACCACACGGAATGGGCACGAATTGAAGGATATGTATAATCCTGAAACAAATACGCTGGATATACGTTCCAATGGTTTGTACCCATCCAATGTACTCAGCAACATGTGCAGCAACGGTTTCCGTTTCGACGGAATGGTATGCGGCAGTATGGAGGGTTTCCTGCAATCTCTGAAGAGGAAGGAACTTGACAAACAACGGCAGATATGCAGCATGAAGGGTGGCAATGCGCGGAAGATGAGCGTCACTTATTGGCAGACTGACCAGATTGTATGGTGGAAGGGGCAGGCAATAGACCGCCAAAGCGAAGAGTATCAGCGACTCATACGCCGTGCTTATCAAGCAATGTTCGAGCAAAGCGAACGATTCCGTGCCGCACTGATGCAGACTCGTGGCATCACACTCGTTCACACAAGCGGTGAACCGAGTTCCTATAAGACGATACTTACGCCTGCTGAGTTCTGCGGCATTCTGATGGACATGCGCGATAGTTATGATCTTCGGGATAAGACAAAGGAGCTGGAGGAGAAGTCTATCCAAAGGAAGAAACTCATATATCTTCATGGCTTCGGCTCATCAGCGGCAAGCGGAACGGTAAAGACTCTACGAGAGTTGTTGCCAGACTTTGATGTCGTTGCTCCTGACATACCCGTTGACCCTGCAGAGGCTCTGCCCTTCTTGCGAGGATTGTGTATGAACGAAGTACCAGATGTCATCGTAGGCACCAGTATGGGAGGCATGTATGCACAGCAGATGCGTGGATATAACCGAATCTGTGTGAATCCCGCTTTCGAGATGTCGGAGAAGAGCAAGATGCTCACGGTTGGCACACATGAATACTTCAAGCCGAGAAAGGACGGCACCACCCGTTTCGAGATTACCCCGGAAATCATCCGCCACCATGCGGAGATGGAAGAGCACCAGTTTGACGGGATTACGGATGAAGACCGCAGGCAGGTGTGGGGGATGTTTGCCGACAACGACCAACAGGTGAATGGAGAGTCTTTGTTCTTGCAATACTATAACCAAGTAATCCATTTCAGTGGCGAGCACCGTATGGATGACAGGGTAATAGAGGACGTTCTTGTACCGCTGATAAGAACTATAGTAAAGTAAAAAGAAGATGCCATGTTAGTGATACATCCAAAAGACAAAACCACGGCGATGCTTTCAGCCCTATATGATGGGCTGGAAGCACAAGTCGTTGCCGACTACCGCACAACCAAGGAGATGGGGCGTTTGTTGCATTATGTCTCTACACAGGAGCGCATCATGTTGCTGGGGCATGGCTCAGACAAAGGACTGTTCTTTCGTGCGGATGACAGCAAGGACGAGTTCGACAAGATAATCGTGGGCCATTCCCATGCTTATCATCTGCGTAAGCATGGAGGCAACATTGTGGCTATATGGTGCAATGCCGACCAGTTCGCACGTGCAGAAGGCTTGCATGGTTTGTTTACGGGGATGATAGTTTCAGAGTTAAATGAGGCTCTATTATATCAGGTAAAGACGACACAAGAGGAACTTGACCGTGAGAATGTGAAATTGGCCATGAGGCTGAGAACATTGCTTGATGAAAGAATCCCCCTGAGCGAGATACATAAACGGATGTTGGCAATGGATGATGTCCAATCACCCTTGACCACATTCAATTACAATAATTTCTACTATTTATAAGGATTAATGAGATGAAGATCAAGAATCTGTTTTTAGCCATATATGACCAGTTGACTCGCGAAGGTGCTTGGAGAAACATCTTCGTGACGCACAACGCCTTCGGCTTTTTCAGCCGATACAGCCATACAGCACGCGGAAGCGGCAAGCCCAAGATGTCGTACCCTACGAAAGCTGTTGCTTTGAGGGCTGCCAAGGCAATGAGCGAGAAGCATGGTGTACATTTCTCTGTCTATAAATGCGCGTGGTGCGATGGGTGGCATGTGGGAAAGAATGCCCAAAACAAGGTTATCCAAGAGAACAAATCTGAGGCGAACAACCTTTCATTTGTCAATAAGCCCAATGCTCTGTATGAGGCATTGAAGCGATACCCCATTGTTGACCTTGCCCCCGTGTATGACAAAGGTGTGAGAGGCAGGACTATGTCGGGACGTGGCAGTAACTGGTTGTTGGCAAAGGTGCGTGATGCAGGTGTAAATGTCATCATCGACCTCCGCACGGCCGACCATACCGACCGCTACGACCGCAATGTGGCAGAGGCTGACTTGGAATACCACAGTCTGCCCATCGACAGCAGGAACACGGACGTACATCAGATTATTGCTTCGCTTCCGCTGCTGTTCGAGCTGATGGACAAGGGTGGCTTCTATATTGCCTGTGCTATGGGCAGACACCGCACAGACATTGCCATCGCGCTTTACTATGTGATGCACCCTTCCGTACCGTTTGAAGAGGTGCCGGAGATGAGAGGCCATCGCTATGTGGAGAAAAAGGAGTTCCGCTGCGATGACATTGCCGCAAGACTCAACAGCATTATCAAGGCAATCACTCCCGACGAGCTTGCCATGCTGGGGTTGCCCGCAGACTATGAGGTAGAGTTTCTGAGACGTAAAAAGCATTTGTTTGATGTAAACCGTAATTTTGAATGAACATGAGCTACAAGATTTGCTTTGTATGCACAGGCAATGCCTGTCGGTCACCGTTCGCAGAATGTGTGACGAAGAAACTCTTGGCAGATGCCGGAATGAATGGCATCGAAGTATTCTCACTGGGTACATTGGACTGGGGAGAGAATCCTCGTGATGCTGCCATGGTAAATGTGGCGAAGGAGTTGGGCTATGATTTAAGTGGTACGACCACGGTTATGACACGCGAGAAACTGATGACAGCTGATGCGGTCATTGTGTTTGACGAGCGTCACCGTGATGCCATAACACGAGTATTGGACTATAGCCATTGGAACAGAATCGTTCTGTTCAATAAGATAGCATTGGATGAAAACGGCAATATGGAAGACCCGCATTATCAGACTGCAACTGTATATCGTAATGTGGCAAAACACATTGAAGAGGGTTGTAAACGAATGGTAGAGCAGTGGAAACTACAGCCACCAAAGCCTTATGATTGAAGATTGCATGACAGCACTGACAATATCCCTTTGGCTTTGTTTCAATTAGCCGGAGGGATATTTTTTTTCGGTAGAAAGTTGTGATAGATGATAGAGAGCGGTTACAAATGCCACTCTCTTATCATAGAAGTAAAACAAAACAGTGGAGGATATAAAGATGCATACGTCAGAAGCTGAGAAAGATTGGTTGCGCCGCATCTGCGGAGGACAGCCGGTGACAGAACAGAAGACAGCCCCTGCAAAAGAGGCTGAGCACAAGCCTGTAGCAGAGAAGAAAGCCAATGGTCATGGATTTGGAGACATTGCCGGTATGAATGAACTGAAGGAGTTTGTGACCGAGGGATTTATCAACGTACTGAAGAACCGCAAGTGCGCCGAGGTATATGGCATCAAGCCACCCTCCATGCTCTTTTATGGTCCTGCTGGTTGCGGCAAGACGTTCTTCGCAGAGAAGATGGCCGAGGAGATAGGCATCAACTTCATGAAGATCGTGCCTGACGACCTCGCCTGTACATGGGTACACGGAACACAACAAAAGATAGGCGAGGTATTCAAGGACGCGGAGAAAAAAGCTCCCACACTGCTGTTCTTCGACGAGTTCGATGCCATGGTGCCAAAACGCTCAGGTGACGATGCAAACCAGCACTATGACAGTGAGGTCAACGAGTTTCTCTGTATGCTCAACAATGCCTCCGAACGTGGTGTATATGTCCTTGCTGCCACCAACCATCCTGAACGCATTGACAAGGCTGTGCTACGGACAGGACGTATCGACGAGATGGTATATATAGACATGCCCGACAAGGAAGCCCGCAAGAGCCTGTTCTCGTTAGCACTCTCCAAACTTCCCTCGGATGAGGGGATAGACATCAACAGACTGGCAGAACTGACTGAGGGCTATAACTGCAGCGACATCAGTTATATAGTGAAGTCGGCAGCAAGAAAGATGTTCAATGCCACTATCAAGGGCTGCACAGACGAGTACCTGCCTATCAGCCAGACTCTGCTTGAAGAAGTCATTTCCAAGAAGCGTCCTTCTGTCAGTGGCAGAGACCTGCGGGAATACGAGCGAGTGCGGAGTGAGTTCTCTCCAAAGGATGAGGGCTGTCGCCACGCCACTATAGGTTTTAGATGAATAATAATCAAGATAAGAAAGATATGAAAGAGAAGATTTTGGAAGCATTCAGAGACTTGGGTTTCAAGTTGGAAGAAGAGGAAGGCATGGGTTACTGTTTCAACTACGAGGGACTGAACCTGCTGTATATGTACAATGAGAACGACGAGGAGTTCCTCAACATTGCACTTCCCGGCATCGTTGAAGTGGAGGAAGACAAGATGTTGCAGATCTGCGCCTTGTTGGAGAAGATCAACTCCACGTTGAAGTATGTCAAGACTTATATGCTTGGAAACAGCGTCTGGTTGTTCTATGAGCGTGAACTGTTTGGCGAGGAAGACCTGATGACGGTAATCTCACGCATGATACTTCACTTGGAGGCAGGACTTGTCTTTGCTCGCAAGGCGATGGCAGAGATAGAGGAAACGATGGCAAACGATTCCTCCGATGATGACACTGCTGAAAGTGCTGAGGAGATCGTGGCAGAGGAAATAGCAGATGATGAAGATAACGAATAAACAGGAGGGAAAGACTATGACAAAGAAAGAAATGATATTGGAGGCTATCGAGAGCATCGGCTACAAGCCTCATGTGGATGATGACGGCGACATTTGCGTCCGCTTCCAGATGAAAAGTATCTTCTTTTTGACGGGTCAGGAGGAAGAGCAGTATATTTCCGCTATTCTGCCCCAGTTCTCTGAGGTGAACGAAGGAGAAGAGACCCTTACACTGGCAGTCTGCAACAAGGTGAGCCGTGAAGTAAAGCTAGCCAAGGTGTATATTGACCAGACATTGAAAAGCGTGACAGCCAGTTGCGAGTTCTTCTACACCGACATGGAGAGTCTGAAGAACAACGTGGAGCATGTACTAAACATCCTTGGCATGGTGCGTTCCGCATATCACAAGGAAAAATTTGAATTTATGTAAATCATATAAGGTATGGCTATGAAGAAATGTATTATCCTATTTATGGCGGCTATATTAGCCTCTTGTTCTGACACGCAACTGGCAGAGAGCATTGCAGATGTGAAAGGTCAAGGAGGATGCCAATGGCAGCGCAGTGATTAATGCACTTGTTGAAAGGGCACGCTGGGGTGACGGTCAGGCCTATTTGCAACTTGCAGACTGTTACAGGGACGGCATCGGCGTGAAAAAGGATTTTCTCGGAATGATGGTCATGGTGGAACAAGCGCGAGCCCATGGTGCCATTCATGACGAAAAGGAATATATGGCACAAATCCCCGATGATAACGACATCAAACGTTTCTGTAATCTGATTGACAAAAGCAGTGACCAACTGAGAGAGGGGAAAGACAGCATTATGGCGCAACTGGCTACAATCGACAGTCCCGACGCACACGCATTGTTCGGTGTTCTGTGTGTGGAAAGCGGTGATTCCATTCGTGGCTTTGAAATCATAAGGGATGCCTCTGAGCGTGGAAGTAATTTTGCGGCGTTGCTGAATGCTTTGCCGGACTGGAAAGGAAATATTCAGCCTGATAAAGTGAAGCTGGAACAACTTGCGGAAAGAATCCCATTGGCATATAATCTGCTCGGCAAACTCAGTCTGAAGCCAGATGAAAACGGCATGATTGATGAGAGAAAAGTCGCCTACTATTATATGAAAGCTGACGAACATGCATTGCTCTCCCGGAGAGAAGCCAGATGGTTGCTCGCTTATCATAAAGATGTGGGCATTCCTCAGTTGACCGAAAGTGATGTAAAGAGATTGGAAACATTCATCCGTTTTCCCAACGAGAGAGTTGAAATCGTTGCAGATACAGTGAGTGTGGATAGTATAGAATAAGATAACCAATAAATGTTTGAAACGATGGAAGAAGTAAAGGACAAGCAAGAGATGAAGAAGACGCAGGTCTTCAATGTGATTATCCTCGACCGCAGCGGTTCGATGGAGTGTATTCGTCAGGCTGCCGTGGAGGGTTTCAACGAGACCTTGGCAGGAATCAAGAAGGCTCAGGAGATGTTTGCAGAGACACAAGACCATTTTGTGACATTGGTCACATTCTGTAGCTGTGAGACGAAGCACGTGTTTGACAAAACGCCTGTGGCTGATGCCCATCCGCTGAAGATGGAGGATTTCCAGCCATGTTGCACCACACCGCTGTATGATGCCATGGGCATTACGCTCACAGCCATGCGCAAGCATGTCAAGGAGATTGAAGACAGCGTGGTGGTTGTCACCATCATCACCGACGGCATGGAGAATGCCTCGCATGAGTACAACGGCAAGACCATTAAGGAACTTGTGGAGCGTCTGCGTGGCGAGGGTTGGACATTCACCTATATGGGTGCCAACCAGGATTCCGTAGAGGTGGCAATGAAACTGTCTATCCGTAACTCGCGAAACTTTGCCTATAGCCATGAGGGCACACGTGCCTCGATGGGTAAGGACACCAGTACGCGCATGAACTTCTTCTCACGTCTCTCGTGCATGAAGATGCAGGAGGCAGACGGATGCGCAGCACCTATGTCGGCAGAGGAGCGGCACAACCTATATACCAGTATGGCAGACGAAGCTTTTGATGAGGAGGAAGGAAAATGAGAACGAAGATAACATCAATGAAAAGGGCTTTCATTCTGTTCTGGCATGGGTTGACCGCCCTCCTCGTTGGCATTGCCAACTGGTTTACGGTGATATTGGGCATGAGGGATGACTCCAAGTATGGCAAGATTCTCCGTCGAACGGTGGGCAGTTGCTTTGCGTTTCTTATGCTGTTGCTGGCCATAGCCGCAGGATGGGATTTCTGCCGTACTGCTTGCTATCGGTTGGAGGTAAACAAGCATTTTGATGACTCGTATTACGACACGCAGTACATCTCCCGCAATGTAACCTATTATACCTATTACGACGAGGATGGCTATCTGAAGACCTCTGACGGCAAGAAGACCATTACGGGAATCAGGTGGATAGCCAAGCCACTGGGTATGGACTCACTGATATGCTACAGTGACGGCAAGAAACGCGGCTATTTCAATATGTTCACTGGCAAACCCGTCATTGAGCCGAAATACAGCCATGCATGGATTTTCTCCGACGGACTGGCATCGGTGGATGACGGAGGCTGGATCAAGTTCCTTATATCCCTGGAGCAGAAGGCTATGTATTCCACAAAAACCGCTGCATTGTCCACAATGAACGCCGTGACCGTTTCGGACTGTTGGACAAGCAGGGTAAGTGGGTGTTGCAGCCAGAATATTTCTCCATCGAATCTTCTGGGAACTTCTGGGTTGTCGATAACGGAGAGGGCAAGAGCGTATTGGACAGCAGGCTGAACACGGTTATTCCGTTCACGAAAGGTCAAATTTGGGTAAGCAGCGAATATATCAGTGTTACTCTCAGCAACCACATCATTCAACGTTACGACCATAGCGGTGAGATTATCAATGATTTCTACATCAATGACGTAAGTTATATGACCTACGAGTCTGATGAGTTGCGCTACTCCACCTCTAAGAATTACAATGAGGAAGGTACACTCACCAGTGAGACGGAAAACATTGAGCCGTTGCCAGTGGAGAAGATGGCAAAATGCCGGCGTTATGAGGCAGAAAGCGGATGGTATGGACTGATGACCGCTGACGGCAAGGTCATCACACCTCCTTCATACTGTAGCATCCAGGCAATAGGTTATGACATGTACCTTTGCAAGGACAATGACGAAGATGGTGTGATACTGAATGGTAAAGGTCAAAGGATTGGTTAGTTTTCAGGATTGACAATGTTCTCAGCAAACATATTGCCCATAGATGTTTGCTTGATGAGATTGAGCAGGATGGCAGGATTGATGTTCTTGCCATCCTTTTTTAGTGTCAAATGAAGATGTGGACCTGTGCTACGTCCACTGTTTCCTGTCATGGCGATGATGGTGCCTGGACGGACATGGGAGCCTTGGGTAACGAGGGCCTGAGAGAGGTGGCAATAGCTGACGGTGAAGTTGCCGTGACAGAGGGTGACATGGAGACCAGAACGTTTGTCCCTGCCTACCTTGATGACCTCGCCGTGCATCATAGCATATGCGGGTTCGTAATTTGCCTTCAAATCAAGCCCGTTATGTAGTGCTTTTCTTTTTGTGAATGGGTCTCTGCGATAGCCGAAAGGGCTGGTGACAGAGATATGACGGAGTGGACTGACAAGTGCTGGGAGGCGGTCGGTCTGCTCCGTTTGGTTTCGCATTTGGGCAAAGGCAAGAGAGTCTCGCCGCTGAAGCGGCGAGCACGGAGGCAGTTGTTCGGGTGTTGCGGATTGCGTCATTTTTGGCACTGCCTTGCGGTGTACCTTAGTCTGCGTGACGGTATTGAACTGAGCGAATACTGTTGCTGAAGAACAGAATATTGCTGCTATTGTGATGAGTAAAAATCGTTTCATGGTGCAAAAGTAACAAGCAATTATTTGACTTGCACAAAGAAAAAAGGGAGGAGACAATAATTGTAACATAATATAGCAATCGAGTTTGATTTTTGAATAGAAATCAAACTCAAATAATAATAATCGTCAAAATAGTGTGCTTTATTTTCTGTGATTATGCTTATCTCTGAATAGGTATATAACTTTGCACGAGTTTAATTTCAAATTCAAAATTAAAGTATGAAGCAAGTACGATTTGAAGAGAGCGAGGTGCCTTATCAGACACTGGCTCGTTTTGGTCTCACACAGGAAAAGATTGAAGACCTGCCCTTGTGGGCATTGGAAGATATTGGTCAGGGACGACGTTCGCCGTTGCTGCCCATTCAGGTGACTAATGATGAGGGCGAGACGCTGAAGAGCCGCACCCGATTTGCGTTGGTCCGTATGGAGGACGGCAAAGTGGATGTGGTCTTCTATCCGCAGTTGGAGAAGTCGCCGTTGGAGGCTTTTACTCAGGAACAGCAGGAGGATTTACTGGCTGGAAAAGCAATCCTTGCCGACGTGAAAGATGCGGAAGGCAGAAGCAGCAAGGCTTTCGTGCAGATTGACACGGAGACCAATCAGGTGATGTCCGTACCAACGCCTGTCATCGGGCGCAACTTAGAGGTGCTGAAGGACGAGCTGAAACTGAGTTCGGCAGAACTGACTGTAATGCAGAAGGGTGAGCCGCTCACGCTCATCATGGAGGAGGAACAGGTGACGGTAGGCATTGACCTGAACGAAAAGACCGGCATCCGAATTAATCAAGGCGACAGTCAGAAGTGGAAGGAGAACACCAAGCGAGAGTGGGACAAGTACACCTTCGGGTGCTACGGTTGTTGGGTCATGGGCGATGATGGCAATCTTGACTATGTGCCTGAAGAGGAATACACAGAGGAGCTTTGGAATGAACAGAAGAAGAATGGAGAGCGCAACCGCGCCTCTTTTTCCATGCACAAGTAATTTACACGTAATTAAATAAGTATATGGCAACAAATAAATATTATCCAGAGGATGTGCTCGTCGAAAAGATACAGAGCGGCGAGTACGGTTGGTTGGAGTATGTCAACCATCATTCTGCTGAATGGCAGGAAGAATATGAGAACTATTGTCTGAAGAACGGACTCTGTATATGTGAAGAGAGTGCGGAGCAGTTTGTACATCACAAGGATGCGGAACTGGAGAAGGCAATAGAGAATGGTGAAGCATGATAAATGAAGAGTGAAGAATGAAGAGTGAAGAATAAGTATGGCGATAAGAAAGAATACGAATCCCCAACAGATGGACCTGCAACCAGAGATGCGAGACCTGCTCATGCGCAATGGTATGCAGTCTCATGTGGTGAGCAATGGCAGCGGCTATCAGCTTGTGGTGCAAGGCCACGACAGTCCGCTGCTCACCTATAACATCACCGAGAAGCAGATGTTGGCTCTGACCGACTGGGGAACGAATCATGCCAACAAGTTAGCCTACAATACCTTTACGGACATTGTGGACAACGACTTCTATATGCCCAAGAACTTAGTCCATGCACGCAATGCCAATGGTCGTGTGGCCATGGGACTGCACGGTTATCGTGTCGGCATCGGCGAGTATGGACGAATGGGGCGCATCGGTATGCCACCACCTTTCCTTGGGTGGACACCACGCAGTCAGGAGGGATTTCATCTTCGCAGGGTTGGAGGACGACTGTTCTTTCCCGAAGCATCGATTGTGCCTGAACGTTGGGACAGCAGAATGAAACCAGGCGAGTTGCAGAGTGGCGGTTACGGATTCTACTATAAGGGTCAGCAGCAGAGTTATAGCCCTCAGCAACAGGATGTACTGAAGGATTTGGAAGGAATCATCACGCCATCCATCAGCAGACCAAGAAGCACGGAGCCAGCCAAGCCCTACAATGAACTGATTACCTCGAATGTCTATTTCACCAATGAGAAGTGGCAGGAGTGTTTGGCATCGCATGGCATCATCATTGATGAGAATGCGAAGACGCTGACCATCCAATCAAACAGTGTAAACGCCGACATGGTGTATGACCTGACGGATGAGGAACTAAAGAAGCTCACCTCCAACTCCATCAAGGAAGTGCCCGTCGTTCAACGCTTGGAGCTGCTGAATGGCATCATCAAGGGCGACTTTGAAGACAGGATTCTGATGGACACACTTAATAGCAAGGAGCGCATCGACCTGCATCTGCATCCCGAACTTGAACAGGAGTTGCAGCAGAGACAGCAACAAGACGAGGAACGTTTGCTTCCTTTGGAAGAGGAAGAGACTGTCAGACGGGATGTGTTGCAAGGCGATGCCATGGTGAGAGGTGAAGACCTTGCCTTGCTCAATGAGAACAAAGGCTGGTATCGTGAGGGAGCGCACGGACGTGAGGTGGAAGTTGGCGACATCGTGGTGGAGAAAGAGCCACCGATGGAGGGAGAAAAGAAAGGCGAGGACAAATATCGCATGACCGCCATTATCAATGGTGAAGCCATCACGCACGAAATCACGCAGAAGGACTATGACAAGTTCTTGGCGGTTGATGACTACCATCGCATGAAACTCTTCTCTAAGGTATTCAGTGAGGTGGATATGAAGACACGTCCCGAAGCCAATGCCGGACTGGGCACAAAGATACTGGCGGCACTGACGGCAGGTGCAGTCGTTACGGCAGAGGTAGCTCATGACATGAACCACCATCATCACCATCCTGCCCCAGAGTTGTATGCGGAGCATCATGGTGGTCCACGTCCTTACTTCAAACCAGGAGTGGATTCGCCACAGGAGATTGCGGCAAGGTACTTTGAGGCAGAAGCCAATCAGGTTGCCACGGAGATAAGGAGAGGATATTAACAATGTACAATTTATAATTTACAATTTATAATGAGTTGCGAACTGACTTACGATGACTTTCTGGACAGGTTGAGCATACAGGAAGTGCTGGTGGACGCAGGGTATCATCTGAACAAGAGAGATGGCTTGCGTTATCCGTCGTATGTACGTACTGACAGTGAGGGAAGACGGGTGCGCGGTGATAAGTTCATTGTTACGCAGAACGGCAAGTGTTGCTTCCAACCACCGCAGCAGAAGGTGTATAATGTCATTTCGTTCATCAAGGAACATCCAGAAATGTTTTCAGAGAACAAGGCTGGTATGTCTCCTGACCGACTCGTCAACCTCGTCTGCAACCGACTGCTCAACCAGCCCATCGAGGACAGACCATCTAAGATTGTAGAACCAAGAAAGGACGGAAAGCCATTCAATCTGAATGACTATGACATCCATAAGTTCAATCCGCAGGACAGGGAGACGCAGAAGAAGTTTTACCCCTATTTCAAGTTTCGAGGCATCGACCTTTATACGCAGTATGCCTTTCATCGGCATTTCTGTTTGGCTACCAAGCATCGTACGGATGGGCTTACCTTTGCCAATCTTGCCTTTCCGCTTGTATTGCCCAATACACCCGAGAAGACCGTAGGTTTTGAGGAACGAGGGCGACCAAAGATAGATGGCAGTGGCGGTTACAAGGGCAAGGCAGAAGGCAGCAACAGCAGTGAAGGGCTGTGGATTGCCAATCTGACGGGCAAACCGTTGGAGAAAGCAAGCGAGATAGTATGGTTTGAGAGTGCCTACGATGCCATGGCAGAGTATCAGATAAATCCTGTGAAGATGGTGTATGTATCTACGGGCGGTACACCCGCCGAGGGGCAGATGCGAGGACTCTTGTCTATTA
>OHZE01000376.1_pt1 | contig 14907 bp, 16 predicted proteins | sample 1580371 | NCBI WGS metagenome assembly OHZE01 (sample SAMEA3882527, study PRJEB24775) | human gut metagenome | biome: human-associated habitat; feature: intestine environment; material: feces | place: Netherlands | collected 2009/2010
CAGTAAAGAATGTTATCCCGAAGCATCTTGAAGCAACAACTGCAAAGCTTGAAGAGATCGGATGTGAGGTTGAAGAATTTGATGATGCAGTACGTGTACGTGCAGGCAAGAGACTTCACCGCACTCATGTCAAGACTCTTCCATATCCGGGATATCCGACAGATATGCAGCCGCAGATCGCTGTTACACTTGCCCTTGCAGAAGGAACAAGTATCGTAACAGAGAGTATCTTTGAGAACCGTTTCAAATATGCGGACGAGCTTTCCAGAATGGGAGCGAATATTAAAGTTGAGGGAAATTCTGCTATCATTGATGGTGTCCGCAAGCTTACAGGCGCAAGAGTCAGCGCACCGGATCTTCGTGCAGGAGCAGCACTTGTGATTGCAGGAATGGCCGCAGATGGCATTACGATCGTAGATGACATCGTATATATCCAGAGGGGATACGAACGTTTTGAAGAGAAGCTCAGAAGTCTCGGCGCAGTGATCGAGAGAGTTTCTACAGAACGTGAGATCCAGAAATTCAAGTTAAAAGTAGGTTAAGACAGGAATTCTTGTTTTGATAGAACATATTTCCCAAAATGTATATTGACGGAAGCTATGGACAGTGTTATGATGTGTAGCGGTAACAATTAAATACGCTTTCTCTTATTCAGAGTGGTGGAGGTACAAAGGACCTGCGAAGCCACGGCAACCCCGGTAAGCCGGAAGGTGCCAACCTGAGCGAGCAATCGAACAATAAGAGGATTGTTTACAGAACTTAAACAGTCCGGATTGTACGGGCTGTTTTTTATGTATATAACCATTGTTTTATTACAAAAGGAGAAGATCATGGAGAAAATTTTATTTACATCTGAATCTGTAACTGAGGGTCATCCTGACAAGGTCTGCGACTCTATTTCCGATGCGATCCTTGATGCTATGATGGCACAGGATCCGATGAGCCGTGTTGCCTGCGAGACTGCTACTACAACAGGTCTTGTACTTGTTATGGGCGAGATCACAACCAAGGCTAATGTCGATATCCAGAAGATCGTTCGTGATACTATCCGTGAGATCGGATATGACAATGCGGATTATGGCTTTGACGCAGATACCTGTGCGGTTATCACATCACTTGACAAGCAGTCCACAGATATCGCTATGGGTGTTGACAAGGCTCTTGAGCAGAAAGAGGACGATATGAATGAGGACGAGCTGGATTCCATCGGTGCCGGTGACCAGGGTCTTCAGTTTGGTTATGCTTCCAATGAGACTGAGGAGTATATGCCATATGCCATCAACATGGCTCACAAGCTTGCTCAGCAGCTGACAAAGGTTCGTAAGGACGGCACTCTGAAATATTTAAGACCGGATGGAAAGACTCAGGTTACTGTTGAGTATGATGAGGCCGGCAAGCCGAAGAGAATCGATGCTGTTGTATGCTCTACACAGCATGATCCGGATGTTACTCAGGAGCAGATCCATGAGGATATTAAGAAGTATGTTTTTGATGCGATCATTCCGGCTGATATGGTTGATGCGGATACGAAGTATTTCATCAATCCGACAGGTCGTTTTGTTATCGGCGGACCAAATGGTGACAGTGGTGTAACCGGCCGAAAGATCATCGTAGATACTTATGGTGGATGGGCTCGTCACGGCGGCGGTGCTTTCTCCGGTAAGGACTGCACGAAAGTAGACCGTTCTGCTGCTTACGCAGCCCGCTACGTAGCAAAGAATCTCGTAGCTGCCGGCCTTTGTGACAAAGCTGAGATCCAGCTTTCCTATGCGATCGGCGTCGCTTCTCCGACTTCGATCCGCATCGATACTTTCGGCACCGGCAAACTTTCCGAAGACAAGTTAGTCGATATCATCCGTGAGAACTTCGACCTGCGTCCAGCCGGCATCATCCAGATGCTCGACCTGCGCCGCCCAATCTACAAGGCTACCGCAGCTTACGGACACTTCGGCCGCAACGATCTCGACCTCCCTTGGGAGAAACTTGACAAAGTGGATCTGCTGAAGAAATATCTGTAAAAGATTTACATGTTTTGATATTCCGGCTCGAAGGATTCGAGCCGGCATGCTCTCATAGTTAAATGGATATAACAGCCCCCTCCTAAGGGGCAGTTGTAGGTTCGATTCCTACTGGGAGTACTCGCGAAGGCAAAAAGCCGTGCAGAAAAGAGAAGTTTAACGCCTTTCAAGCTTGCTTGAATTTGGTGTTATAGCTTCTCTTTTCTATAGGGCACATGCCCGTGGGTCAAGCGTGAGGAACGAGCACTTGACCCGGCACGGTTTTTTGACATGATATTGAGGAGTGCAGAAAAGAGTTCACTATAGACACGCAAGTTTACTTGCATGTGGCTATAAGTGGACTCTTTTCTATAGGACGAACGTCCGCGGGCAGACCGGCTCTGCCGGGCTGACTGCACGACGAAATATCGCGAAGAATTCAGCGATTTGGGCGAAATTGAGCTGGTTTTTGACCCTGCTATCACTTTTTTCCTAAAAGTCAAATGATTTGCCTCGCTCTTTTGACCCTATAATAAATTCGCTTATCTAGATCAAACAACTGCCACATGTTATTTGACTCAGAACTTTCTTTTATTCCCTAAACCATATTAACACGCTATTTTTTGTGACTCATATAAAAAAATTGGTATTTGAGTCAAATTGTCTTTCGAATTCATATGACTTTATTTTCTTTTTTACAGATTAAGTCAAAAAGATTCCAAGTTTGTCTCAAAAAATGGAGTAGACTTTTGCCGCTGTTAGCGATATAACGCAAAAAGGGAAACAAAAAATTTCTTTAAATGAGAAGTTTATCATGAACATGATAACCATTCAATGGGAAATACCGGAAGAAATGAAACCATATATAGACAGCACTAACAAACTTCGGCAAAATGCAATTCTTTTGTATCCTTATATTTTAGACAAAACCATTTCACACGGACGTGCAGCGGAAATCTTGGGAATGTCAAAACTTGATCTGTTTGATTTATATGCAAATATCGGATTTCCATATTTTGACTTACTATAAATGAACTTGACAAAGATCTTGAAACTTATTATTCGTTAAAATAACTTGTTCCTTAACTCCGTTACTTTTTCCATTGCTTCCTGTAAGGGAAGTTCTCTTCCTGCTTCCATATCCTCAATCCCACGATCTAAGGCAGACAACTTATCCGCAAAATGTGCCGTCACTTGTTCATCGGTAAAACTCCCCTCTTTTTCACACCGTTGTTTGCTTTGTTCAAGACGCATCATTCGATATAGCCGTTCTATAATCTCTTCCTCTGATAAATCATCCGGAATACAATTTAATTTTTCAATTATCTTTTGCTTTGAATTACCCATAAATTAACACCTCACCTTAATCATAATATTTTCTTTCTCCATTTGGATATTCTATATATGCCCTTTTTGTATCCATGTCATAACGCGCGATCGGTTTCTTGCAAACTTTCGCTCTATGAAGCGCGGCTTTCACGGCTTCCTGTGCCCGCCCGATAATCCATTTCCGCATCCGATTCAGAAATAAAGTCGCGGTATTCTTCCGGTGGAACCACTTTAACTGTCATACCATTGGGAAGCTTAATTTCATACAATTGAGTGCACCTCCTTTTCCTTGCATTACTTCTCTCCATTTTGCAAACACTTCTTCATGTGTATATCTTTCGGTTGTTTTTTCTGCCATTTTATCCGCAGCATTCAACGCATCTTCTATCGATTGTGCAAAACAGCCACTTGATTTTCCTCCTAAACATTCAAATAATTCATTCATAGAAGCACCTTCTTTCTATTTTTAGTATACCTCATCACACTACAAGATGTCAACCTTCTTCATTGCTATTTGAATATAATTATGCTATACTTTTGCTAAAAAGGAGCGAAAAATTATGGCGATTAAAAATACACACAATACAACCAAGATTTCCAGTATCGACCACGAGGAGCAGAGCCCTATTATCATCCAAAACAACTCTATCGACCAAGCAATTTACGAGGCTGAGCAGGAAATTTTCGATGGAGCAAAAACAATTTCTTTGGACAAAGCGTATACGGAATTAGAGAAAAAATATTGGGGATAATTGCTTTTGTTTTTCGCTTTGTTAAATTCAATAAAAAGGGGCTGTCGCCTTAACACTTTTTATAAGTTAAAGCGGCAGCCCTTAAAAAATAAAATACTATTATTTCGTTTTTTTCTTTTTCACTGTGCTATATTTTCCGACCAGCTTATTGCCGTCTTCGTCATTACAAAATGCATTGATTCGAACATAATAAGTCGTCTTTTTCTTTAGTCTGCCAAAGACTTTCTTGGACGTATTCGCGGATACATTGTACGTTTTGAGTGATTTTGTAAAACCACGGTTTCTAGCAATCTGAATGCGATAACCTCTCGCGCCGGCAACTTTTTTCCAAGTTACGGTTAATTTTTTCTTGCCAGCCGTTAATTTTCTGATTTTAACTTTTGCAGGGGCGGTTATTGTACTTCCGCCATTGCCTGAAGAAGAATCATCAGGAGTGATCTCTTCTGCTACTGGAAGGATCTGGAAACTTTGCTCGATCGTTCCAACATATGGATCAATTCCTGTAATTTTGATGTTTGCTGTTCCTACGTTAGTGTTTGACTCATAGGTTACGTTGTAATCTTCATTCTCTTTCAATGTGGTCGTTCCGTCAGAAACCGCGAATTTTGGTTTGATGGCTTTTCCGGTATAATATTTGTTGGAGACGCCGGTAACCGTAAACTCGCTCATGTCGCGCTGTACGGTTACATTTGCCACTGCCGTTGTACCGCTTGTCGTCGTTCCAGTGACTGTCACTTTTCCGGCAGCCAGTCCAAGCATGGATTCGTTGTCATTTATCTGCAATACTTTGTCGTTGGATGACTTCCATGTCACAGAATCGGTGCAGTCAAGCGGAGACATCACATAACCAATCGTATCTGAAATGGATTTGGTCTCTCCCTTTTTGAATTTGACATTTGTGTTAGTGAGCTGCAGGAGAATACAAGGAACCTGAACCGTTACAACACAATCTGCATATTTTCCATTGGCAGATGCTGCACGTACCGTAGCTGTTCCTTTTTTATTGGCGGTAATCGTACCGTTGTTATCAACGGTTACACAGTCACCTTTTACGACGCTCCATGCAATCTGTTTGTTGGAAGCATTAGAAGGAGTGATCGTAGCAGATAATGTCTCTGTTTTTCCTTTGTAAAGGTTGATCTGCGACTTATTTAACTGAACTTTGTCAACGGCTGTCTCTTTTACTGTAATATCCAGTGACGTTTCTGCAATTCCACAATAAGAAATCGGAATGGACTGCTTGCCGATTTTATTCATGTCATAGTTTCCGATCATATCTTTGGTCAGAAGTACGTCCTGCTCCAATCCATCTTCATAGATCAAATGCAGGGTAGCTCCGGTAAAATCAAAGTTCTCGCCCTGCTGATACACGGTTTTATTTGGCTGCTTCGTCACCTCGATGGAATTGATTCGTTTCTGAGGGCAGGAGCGCAGCTGCGGATATGGATAGTTGGAATACGGATCAATGAACCATGTATTTTCAAAGTCGAAACCGGTGTAAAATTTGGAATTTTTCATCTGGGTTTCGGTGAGAGGAGTGGCGTTGTCATCGTCTGCTGAATTTCCTTGGAGGTAATAATTGTATTCATAATAACCCCACCCCCTACTACCATTACCAACTGAGTAGCCGTTTTTGCTATTTCCATCCCCATTATTAATTTCGCCACGATTATATGTACATTTAGCTCTACTATCAGACTTCTTTACAATACCTGCAGTCCTCACACTGTCAGTATCAGATGTATAGGAGATTTCAGCTAAATTGTACACGTTTTCAACCCTACCAGTAGTACAGATTCCAGAAATGCTCCCCACATTTGATGATATTTGCCCTGTAACAAAACAGTTTTCAATTTCCGCAAACCAAGAAGAATCAGAAGCATAGGCCACTAACGCTGCTGTGTCACAACTTTCACTATAATAACTACCAGAAGAATCTCTTACTATGTTAATATTAACATCAACCATGCCTAAATTGCAAATTTTTGGCTTACTATTAAGACCGTCAAACAGACCTACACGGTATGTCTTCGGATCCCCATAAATCGTCAATCCCTTGATATAATGTCCGTTTCCATCCAGCGTTCCATTAAAATTCTGAATCGGATTCCAGCCGTTTCCGGTGTCCAGTTCTCCACCCGGAGCCGTTGCTTCGCTCAAGTCAATATCTGCCATCATGATATAGTTGCCTTCCAAATCATTACGAATTGCATACAGGTCGGCGGCATCATAGATCGGTGTGTACCCTTCCGGGATCGCACTTTCATCATTGCTTTCCTGCGTTGTTGCTGCACTTGCAGTCAAGTTCGAGGCGGAACTCGGCACGACAAGGGCGACAGCAAGAAACATTGCTAATACTTTTTTAATGTGTAATTTTTTCATGTCATTTCGCTCCTTTGTTATTTATTATATTGGTTGCATATTTTAAGAAAACCTTTCTATAAAATACACAATTATTTTAACGCTTTGACTTTTTGTAATCAATTTCAGGACGTCTCCTGCTACATATTTTGCATTTAGTTAAATCCGATGAATTTTTAGAACCACAATATTCGCAAAACCATCCTATGGAACTATTATCAAATTTACTAAAATCACGATAATAATTAGACTTTGGGGTTGTAGCAGAAGCATTGTTCCGGTGTGATTCAGAGCCACCGGATGTCTTTGCGGCCGCTCCGGAAGAAGCTTGTTTCATTTGCATAGCTAATAATGCTGCCAAATTTCGATTTATCTGATCTGTATTTTCTACAAGTTGACCAAACGCATACAGAAGCCATTGGCCAATCCACCCCGCCAATATGATAATGATTCCTATGATGATGAAAAGACCTGCATCAGATTCTGGAACGAATCCACCCTTTTGATATGGTAATGTCCAAATTATGATTCCAAATACCACAAAAATTATCGTTTGTACAACAGCTAGACCTTTTAGTTTTCCAGCGATATTTGTAAACATCTACTTATTCCTCCTTCTTTTAAATAGATTTTTCTTTAAGCATACACTTTTTCAAGGGAAATTTCCTGGTATTTTTCTCCTAGATTTGTTCCATTTCCTTTTCCTGCACACACTCCTTCTTGATAATTTTTTCATTTCCAAATGTAAACGATTAATATTTTCGGCTTTCGGACGGATTATGAATTTATTACAGGAGGTGTGGCCGTTTTATAGTCTAACAAGTGTCAAAGATGGGATTATAGCAAAAAATTTAAAACGTATCACTATTTTCGTGCAATTTATTCTGATTCGTCCTTATCCAAATCTCCGAACATACTCCTCCATTACCCTTCTTGTCGGCGGTGAAATCTCATCAAGGTCAATTTCATCCACTGTGAAAAATCTTAGTTCTTCCATTTCGCCATCCTGCATCTTAGGCTCGCCTTCCCACTCGCTGCATAAATAGACGATTTCAAAGTTAGAAACTTCATCTCCATTTGGATAAATATAGTGCGTTTCCGGGCCTGAATTTACAAAAAAGAACTCCAGAGATTGTGCCGAAATCCCCATTTCTTCGTACAATTCCCTTTTTGCACAATCCTCCGCATATTCGTCTATTTCAACAGAGCCGCCGGCATACGCCCACTTGTGATTATCTGTTCTTTTCCCAAGTAAAATTTTCCCATTAACATCTACGCAGATTACGCTGGCGGCACATTGAATGATTGTCCTGTGTCCGACTAATTTACGCATTTCCGACATGTATCCTGTCATTTTTTGCTCCTTTCCATTACCATTTTTCTGTTTCTAATTATGTCCATTTATATATTTGCATTTACTTCTTTCATTATTTCAACACCTTTACTCTCTCGCCCAAAACGCCACTACAAAATTTTTATCCCGCAGATCTGGCACCCTCTGGTTCCGATCACAAGCCTGTCGTCGTATACCACCGGCGAGGCTTCGATGCAGCTGCCGCTTACATGCAGCTCGTCCTGCACTTCTCCGCTTTTTCCGTCTAACAGATACATCATTCCGGCGCTTGTCGCATAAATCACTCTGCCATCGCCCTTTTGGTCGTAAACGCAGATTGGCGAGGACCAGGCATACGCGGCTTTGTGTTCCCAATTTATCTTTCCGGTTTTCTTATCAAGGCAGGCAAGTACTCCATTGGCTAAGCCGCCTGTCCGCGACACCGTGACATAAATGTTGTCCGACAGATTATTTTTTCCAAGCGCGATCGTAGACTGAACGCCGCCGGAAAGGTCACTTACCGAACGGCAGTCGTATTCCGTTTTCCACAAAATCTCTCCTGTTTCTGCGTCAATTTTCCAAATCGGGATCGGAGCCGTGGAACTGCTCCGCCAGCCAAGATGAAAGGAAGTGCTTGCATACAGATATGCTTTGCCGTCTTCGATTGACATAACCGGCGAACCATTGGAGTCGTCAAGGCAGTCCTGAACCCATACCAGCTGCAGGGTATTTAAGTCGAGACACATGAAATGGCCTCCATTGTCCTGTATATATAAATACCCTTTGTAGATCACGGCACTGTCCTCCATTCCCAGCCAATATTTGGAAGTGCTTGTGCGAAGTCCCTGATAATGCCACTTCACGATCCGGTCCGGATTTATCGATAAGGTTCCCTGTGCCTCGTCGTAATTTGTTCCAAGATGGATCAGGTATAAAATTCCATTTTCGCCCGGGTAGATCAATGTATCCGTCTCCGCATCCACAAGTGCGGAAGAGTCAAAAAAACTGAGGGAGCCACGCAAAGAAAATGGGTCGCTGTCGCCAAATGTATACAGCACTTTTCCGTCAATAAGGCTGATCACAAATACGCGCGATTTCCCTTTGCTGCTATTGTAGCCGGAACCCACGTACATAATCGGATAGCCACGCGGATCCAATGCCCCGGCACCTTTAAATGTGTATCCAATGTCCAACGTATCGCGTGTCTGCCTACCTGTTTTCATATCCAAAAAATAAATGTGTCCATCGAGGCAGGCATAGATCACTTCCACCAGCGAATCGTCCTCTTTCGCCCAGGAATGCATATTCATCACCTGTTTTGTCGCACGCGGCCATTTGACCACGAGAGGCTGTCCGGTCCAGCCGCTGCCGGTCCACGTTTTCCCCTGCGAGGTAAGTTTTCCGGTCTGATATGTCCAATCCGATTTCAGTTTATTTTCCGCAAAGTCCGCCGTTCCCCAAACCGGGTTATCGCGGAAATTGTTTCCACGGAAAGTAACAATTCCATTTGCCGCTGTATACTCTGAGCCTTGCTCAAAAGAAATCTCCTGTTTGGCACGATATTTTTTGTTATTCGACAACGTCTTTCCATTTACATTGATCTGCGTCATTTTCATGTATTTGGATGGCTTTGTACTCTTTACAGCATACGGCTGAAAAGACACCGCATCGTCCGTATTTTCCTGCTGTGGTGCCACCGTCGGCTCGCTTTTCGTATCATCCTTTTTCGTAGAGCTGCCCTTTTGTGTGTCGTCGGTTTTGTCTTCTATATTTTTCGTCACTTCTGTCGTCACTTCGTTAAATTCTTTGTCGTCTTTTACTACAGATAAAGCGAATAAACCCACTACAAAGCAGGCCGTTAATATACTTATAAGCAGCAGACAGGTTAAAATCTTTTTCATTGGTTTTCCCCTATTTCTATTGTGATAATGCAAAAACTTTTATCAATATCATAACATATCCTTTTGGCAAAAGCAAAGATAAAAAAGGATTCCAGGCTTTTCACGCACCTTTCCCGGATACCTTTCGCCAATGCAATGCCATCCACTTCCTCCCTCATCACATCCAGGATCAACAATTCAAAATTTTTCCCTCTGAAAATTTTGTAATGGTATACCCATGTATCCCTTTTGGGACCAAATATTCTTTGGTGTAATATAAAATCTCCTTGCATTTCCCCATTTTATCCCTTATACTGGAAACAACAATAACGTACGGAACGGGGGATTTACTATGACAAAAATTTACAATGCAAACACTTTTTTAGAAGCAGATCAAATCATCGCCACACTGCAATCACAGCACATCTCCGCAGAAAAACGTGAAATCAGTGATATGAACGTAATTACCGGAAAAATGGAAACTGCCTTTGAGATTTATGTATCCGAAGAAGATGCAGAAAATGCAGTAAAATGTATCGAGCAGATGTCGATTTCTGACACAGACACTTCCGGCAGATCCCGCGCTGCCCGCATTTATGCAATTGCAGCACTGGGGATCATCGCCGTCATGATCTGTTTATCGTTAGTTCTTTAACGCATTGGTTATAAGGTGAACCTCTCTGTATGATCTGCCAGATTCTGAGCAAGTTTTGTCAATTCCTCCGTAGCTTCATGGCAGGAATCAATGATCTCATGGAATTCAGCCATGGATGCCGAAGTTTCTTCGGTTCCGGCTGCATTCTGCTCAGCGATCGCAGCTAAGCCATCCACGATATCCAATACTTCTTTTTTCTGGACATCCAATGCTTCAGTCTGCTTACGAATTTTTTCGATAGCCTCTGTCACCTCGGCAATTTCTTCATTGAGGGAGCGGAACATTTCTCCGGTTTCCTCTATTTTGTTATTTTGAGTACGAATATTCTCTGCCACTTCGTTCATGGTAGTTACACTTGTATTTGAATTAGCGATTAAAGTGTTGACAATCTCCACAATACGTTCTGCAGATTCTCTGGACTGCTCTGACAGATTACGGATCTCGTCTGCCACAACGGCAAAACCGCGGCCATTCTCACCTTCTTTCCCTCAATGCTCGCATTGAGGGAAAGAAGGTTTGTCTGATTGGCAATATCTGTAATTAATTCTGTTGCTTCACGAATCTCCTGTGCGGAATCATTGGTCTGATTTGTCTGATTCTGAACTAAAAGAACGGATGATTTTGTCGTTTCGCTGATGGCAGATAATTCATCCAAATTCTTCGCGGCGGTTTTATTATATTCACGCATTTTTACGGAACTGCTTCCAAGTGTCTCAACATTTGCCGTCGTTTCATCCAATGCGGTTCCCATCTGCGTTACCTTCTGGCTTGCACTCATCGTCTCTGCTGCCTGACTTGAAGAACCGTTTGCAATCTCGTCTACTGCAATATTTACATTGTTGATCGACTCTGCAATACGGTCAAAGGAAGCGGAAAATTTCTCCGAAAATCCTTGAAGCGCCTGGGATGATGTCGTAATATTCGTGATAATATCACGCATGGACTCGACAAGACGCTGAATTGCACGGGCGATATCACCTACTTCATCCTTTCGTACCACAAGATCTTTTTTCACTGTCAGATTCAGAGCACCTTTTGACAATGTTCCAAGATAATCTACGGCACCATCCAGATGTTTGACAATTCTTGTGATCACAAACATACCGATCACAATGGCAACAATAAATACGCCCATCATCGACAACGCCATGGAAACAATCGTACTATGTGCTGCCGCATTGACTTCTGCCTGACTTCGTCCACAAAAAATACTTCCAACAATTTTATCGGAATTCGGCTGATACAATGGCACATAACAACCGGAATACGGTACTCCAAACAATTCCAGATCATCTGTAAAGTAACTTTCTCCACGTTGAATTATGTCATATATTTCTTTGGACATCTTCTTGTTGATCTCACGTTTTCCTGAACTGTCTTTCAATGTCGTAAGAACACGGGTATCTCCGTAAAATATGGATAGTTCCACGTCTCTTTCCTGTTTCAGCTTATCAATGAGTTCATAATTTTCACTTAATGTCTCATTTCCCTTTTTCAGTGTATCTCCGCTCATCGCAAAATCTGCACCATCTGCCATCTCTATGTAAGCCTCTCTTACACTGGCTGCGATTCCGCTAACCTCACGCTCTACCAAATTCTTTGATATGCTGTTCTGCTTTCCTGCGCTGATTGCGATTCCGATCAACGTGATCAGCAGAAGCGGTATGGATACCGTTAAACTCAATTTGAATGCCAGACGCATTCCTTTTTTCTTTTTCAACTTTTCCTGAGATTTCATTCTCTTTTCCTCCTTTTTCTACAATCGCTTGGATTTTACAAAAACTTTATTCAATTATACCATATTTTTTACAATCGAACAAGTTAAAAAAGAGCCACTACAATAAAATAGTGACTCTTTGAAAAATTACATATTTTTGATTATGCTTCCTCAGCTGGAGTCTCTTCTTCGTCTTCAGCCGGCTGTACATTTTTACTTGCTACGACGCTGACGATCGGAGTATCCAAATGTGTCTGCAACTCAATCTTGTCATTCTTAGCGATGTCAAGATCGGATACTTTGATGATGTCACCCAGTCTCAGGGAACTACAGTCAATTTCCACTTTCTCAACCAGTTCTTCCGGAGTGGCTTTGTAAGAAATCTCTTCCAAAAGTTGTTCCAGTACACCTTCGACAACTTTCTCTTTATTGTGAAGGACAATCTCCGCAACAGAGTGTACTTTTTCTCCTTTTACCAATGCCTGGAAATCAATTTCCAAAATCTGGTGGTTCATAGTGTTATAATCCATCTCTTTGATCAGCACATCGTAGGTCTTTCCTTCCAGTTCCAGATACAACTGGCTTCCTTTCATGCACTCTCTCTGGATTCTCTCTGCTTCGCTCTTTTCGATCTGCACAGGAATCGAACCCTCAATCTCTTTTCCAAAAAGGTTACCGGTTACATAACCTTCTCTTCTCAGCTTTTTAGCCTTGGTTTCCATGTTTCTTCTTTGTACTCTTAAAGTAGTCATTTGTCTTTTCCTCCATTCATACAAATTGATAACATAGGGAAGTTTGCGGAATGTCGATATTAAATTGGCGTTTCGTTTCTCTTGTTACAACTGTTGTTTTTATTTACAACTACGTTATAGCACCATTTTTTTGATTCGTCAAGGGGTCAACCGTATTTTTTTGCAAGTAATTTCACATAGGCCGCTTTTTTGTCCCGCGGAACCTTAATCTTCGCCTGCTTCTGAATGCCGATAAATGCTGCTTTGCCGACGCTTTTTAATTTCTTCGAGCGAATGTCAATAAATTTCAGCTTTTTCGTTTGATAAAATGCCCGGCTGCCGATTGTGCGCACACTGGAACCAATCTCTACTTTTTCCAGTTTCTTATTTTTATAAAAAGCCTTGTCGGCAATCGCGGTAACTGAAAAATTCACTCCCTGATAACGGATCTTCTGAGGGATGCGTACCACTTTTTTGGCTGTCGTACCGCGCACCACCTGAACTTCTTTCTGCTTATCATTAAATGCTTTAACCTCATACACAATCCCGGCTTTTTGAAACTCTGAATCAAATATCGCCGTTTGGGCTGCATAAACAGGAAACATACTGACAATCTGCCCCAGCAAAAAAGCCATTACAAGGATAAAATATTTCTTTTTCCGAGCCATACGAATCTCCTTTGTCAATCTGTAATGATCTGGATTCCACCTGTTTTTTCCGCTGCACGGGATTGCGACGTACTGTTCCCCGTCTTTGCCGGCGTCTTTGTGCCTTTGCTCACGGTCAGATGGATCACGGATCCTTTTTTCACTTTTCCGTTTTCTTTCTGTTTTAGAATACTATTTTTTTCGTCATTTGAAAAGACTTTTTTCAATGAAATTTTCAGCCCGCTTGCTTTTAGTACTGCTTTTGCTTCGCTCAACGATTTTCCGACGACATTTGGCACTTTTACCTTTTCTATGCCTTTGCTCACAACGATAGTAACGTCGGTTTTATTCCCCTTTTTATATTGCTCACCCGGCGCGATGCTCTGGCTCACAATCCGGTCTTTCGCCGTTTCGCTGTACTGCTTCTCAACGACAACCGACAAACTGTCATCCGCCTGTTTGATCCGCTGCAGCGCCTCTTCTAATCTTTCCCCTTCTACGCGCGGCATCGTAATAAGTGCTTCGGTTTCTGCTGAGGGCTCCGGCGAAGTCATGTGAACGGTTTCTGTTACGGTCGCCGTTTTTTCTCCTGACATTTTTTGCCAAGCAATAGCACTTCCCAAAACAAGGATACATGCAGCCGACACTCCGATCAGAATCTGGCGTTTTTTCCACAGAGGAAGCACTTTGCGCCCTTTCTTTTCCCGGTTAAAATAAACGGTTTTCTCAATCCTCGTTCGCTCTTTTTCCATCGGCACTGCCTCTTTCAAGGCATGCAAAAAGACCGTAAAATCCGAATAACGGTCTTCCGGCTGAAATGCCATTCCCTTTTCCAGCACTTCTGCCAGTGCCGGCGAAATCCGGTTTAAATTTTCCTGCATTTTCCGGCTTGCCGTTTCGGACTCGCGTTCCAATGCAGATACCGGAACTTTGCCGGTCAGCATGTAGTACATCGTCGCTGAAAGCGAATAAATATCGGTCCACGGTCCCTGTCTGCCATTTCTCGAAAACTGCTCGCGCGGAGCGTACTGCTGGCGCACCACTACCGTCATACTTTTCTGGCTCCCCTGCGCGTCTACCTCCGCTTTCCTCGCAGCGCCAAAATCAATCAATTTGACCACGCCATCCGGGCGAAGTATCATATTATCCGGACTGATATCGCGGTGAAGGAACCCTTTTTCGTGCAATTTCTGTAGATCACGCATCAATGGTTCCAGCAGCGCAAGCATCTCCCCCGGCTGAAATACTCCCTGTTTTTCCACCTGCTGCCACACCGTAATCCCCGGAACGTATTCCATCACTATGTAACCGGTTTCATTTTCCTCAAAATAATCATAAATCTGTACAACATGATTGCAGAATGCTGCCTTTTCCAGCGTCTTTGCTTCTTTTTTAAACCGCTCAATTCCTTCTTGGAAATATTTTCCATCTTTTCCGTCGAAACAGGAGATTTTCTGAGAACGCCCGGAATTGGTATCCCGTGATACGATATTGGCAGGAAAATA
>OHZE01000388.1_pt1 | contig 14491 bp, 13 predicted proteins | sample 1580371 | NCBI WGS metagenome assembly OHZE01 (sample SAMEA3882527, study PRJEB24775) | human gut metagenome | biome: human-associated habitat; feature: intestine environment; material: feces | place: Netherlands | collected 2009/2010
ATTCCTTTTCCATCTTCATCACAAGTGTCACCTGATCAAGATTTGTATCTTCAATCAATTCAGGTTTTATCCATCCTTCTGACTTCCACACATCAAGAATTGTCGGAAATCCAGAGCCAGCATTATCGCCAAATCCAACCAATCTAAGCATAGTCTGCATATGAGGATTTCTTGACTTTGAATTGCCTCCACGATAAATATCCTCTAGCGGAAGTTTCAAAATTCCCGGATTTGTAAATTCGAACGAATCAGATCTCTTAATTACTTTCAATACTCCTGCATCCATTAAGTAATCCGCGTGAATAATCATATTTACAAAGCCTTCACGAACTGCTTTGTGAACCGGAGTATCATCTATACGCTGAACGCCACCTTCCAATTTAAATGGCTTTTTTAAGTCCTCCGTTAATTTAGGTGTTACTTTGGTAAAAAAATTAAACAGGTTATTTTCCCATGTACCATCATAAGTAATTCTGTCATTCCAGCGGATATCTGCTGTCACTTGACTCTCATTACGATAATCCATAAAAACATTATCAAAACGTTCTCTGATAACCTGTCCTGTACCAAACATCAAAAGTCCAGCTAATGTCAAGCCCTCTACTCCAGTTTTTCTATCTTTCCTATAGCCACCCAGCTTTTCAAGAAAAGATTTGTCATCCAAAGCATTCCATACATGTCCATCATTTCTGATTTCAAAAATCTGACGATATTTTCTTAATGTTTCTTTATCAATATCGTCCATTGTATAATACTCAATTATTTGATTATCATTGCCCTCTGGATTTTGATCTCTTATCATTCCTCTAATCTCATGCTCTGTCGCATGATAATCGCCTTCATGATTTCTTTTATATGTTCCCTTATAGGGATTTTCTCCAACATATACCGGACGCATATTAAAATCAGCTCTAGGCACATGAATCACAATTAATCTTATACTGCCATCTTCAACAATCCCTACATCATCATCTGTTAATAAATTTATATTCACCTTATTTCCATTAATTGTATTCCAAAAATCTTCTTTCTGCTTAGGTGCATCCTCTATTCCTTGTATTATAAATCTATCCTTGGGATCAGTCTTTGTTTTATCTTCTCTTACTCCAAGTATGATATATCCACCTTTTGTATTGGCAAATGCAGAATATGACTCATACGCAGATTTTGGTACGCTTTTTTCTGCTTTTTTGCACTCTATATCAACTTTTTCGCCTTGGTAAATGAGTTCCTTTAACTCCTGCATATTCATGTGTAGCACCTGCTTTCTTATCTTTTCATAATTATTTAGAGTATTATTACAATATACATGCTATCAAACGTTCTTGTTCATAAGGTGTTAGAATCTTTATTATTGAGGATTTATTTTTTATAATATAATTCAAAACCTCATCTTCAGACAAATTTTCCGGTAAAAATTTCGTCAATTTTTGAACCAAACTACGTGGCAACCCATACTCTAATAATATTGACAAATTTTCCTGTAAAAAGTCATTTTCCAGTTGTTGAACAAAATAACTATATGAACCTGCTTTCTTACCATGTTTCTCACACACATATCTTTGCAAACTATCTACTACCCTAAACGCTTTGGGGACTGTAAATTGAAACCAATGTCTATATATATGAAATGCTTCTTCAATAGCTTGATCATAATAATTTGAGTCTCTTTCTGCTGTCAAATTTTTAACCTTACTTTTCTTGTAATTATACAAAGACTCTATAATCTGCATCATATTTCCATTTGTTCGATACAAATTTAAATACATTGTGAGTTGCTTCACCGATAATATTCCTTTGTTATTCTCGCAAGTAAATGTGTTATTTTCCGCCAACTTAAGGATGTATAACATTTTATTATATTCAGGCATCCTTGTCCAAGAAATATCATTATAATGTCCGTTTTGTATATCCCTTTCAAGTGCATAATAAATACTCATTTGACCATTAACAGATGTACCATTCTTTTTTATAATATCAAGTAATTCACTAGAAATCTCGTAGATTTTGTCATATCGCTCCCTAACTTGTGGTTTAACATCTTTTTCTGGTATATTTACCAAAATTTCATCCGTTATCAAATCTTTATTTTGTTCATAAAATGGAATGTCTACAACGATTTTTTCTTCTTTAGGTATGTTAATAAAGTTGTATACTTTTCCAACATAATGTTCCATCATTCTTCCGGAACGTCCCTTTATATTGCTATAGTCAAAGAAATCCAACTCATTTGTACCCTTTTTTTCATCAAAAATAACAACATTTTTTGCACTTGTATTGACCCCTTCTATTATGGTTGATGTGCAAAAAATATATTTTAACTTTCCATCATTGAAATAATCTATAATAGCTGCACCAATATGCTTTTGCAATGAACCATCATGAATTGCTATTTCATTTTTCAGCTCATTTACCAAATCCCAACGTTTAGATACATTTTCCTCAAGCCACGCAACCAATGGTAGCTCTTCCTTTTTTTCACTTTCTCTTTCTGCTAAATAGTTACAGTATATCTTTGCATATTTCCTTGCTCTTGCTGGACTGGAAAAATAAATTATTGTTTGTTCATTTTTCAATTCATATAACAACTCACACAATAATTCTATTTTTCTATTTTCATACTTTGCCTTCGATAACTCACGCCCCAACTGCTTGCTTTTGTCAATAACATCGCAATCAACTAATGAATACGATGATTTAAAAAATACTGCATTATATTTATCCGCAAATCCCTCTGTAATTCCGTCAATGTTAGGTCCCAGCAAATAAAATTTTGAATTATATTTATTCACAATCCTTAAAAAAGCATTATTGAGAATATTAGCACGTTCATCCTTCCTTCTTAAACTCAGCTTATAAAATTCATCAATAATCAGCAAATCAATATGTGGAAACTCTTCATACTCCATTACCCTCTCTGCTGTTAGCAAAAAAAGATTTCCTTTGTCAACAGAATATGCTTGCGATGTTCTAACTATAGTTTTATACCTATCTTTATATTTTCGTAATTTAATTCTTGTTTCATCTAATAATGCCAATGTTGGCTGAATTATTATTATGTTATTATAAATTCCAGAAGCAACAATTTCTTCAATAAGCAAGCTTTTTCCAAAACTTGTTGGTGCACTTGCAACAACATTAACTTCTGATTTCAGTAAATCGGATAATTCCTTTTGTTTTATATGCATATATTTATTATCCAAATAATCTGATTTATAGCTTTGTATTCTTATTTCATCAGCAAGTGAATTTTGTTCTAAAATCTTTTTATTCTTTTCTAAATAGGGATAAAATCCTACTGCTTCCACCAAATCAGACCAAATGTCATATGTTTCCTCTGGTATTTTTTTCAACTCATCAAGAACTCTAATAATAATTTTACGAGCCATTACCAACTCTTCTTCTGTTCCACTCGCTATCAATCTTGAACACTTCAATGCCAAATCAAAACTTTGATTATATGAAATTGTATCTTGTAATTCAATAAACTCAAGTATTTTATCCATAACCATCACCTATATATTTTGCATATGCCACAATTTTTCATGTAAGATTTTGATTAATTCTTTTTTGTTTTTAACCGGAAATAAAAGCAAAATCACATTCAATCTCGATTTTAAAGGATGCTTATTTTCATCATCAAAAATTTTCTTTAATTCTCTTATATTCACTTCATGATAATTAATTGCATCTTGTCCATTTAAATTTTCAAATTTTGAATATATATCATTTTCATATGTGCATAGCATCGGAATATTAATCATATCTAACTTATCACTTAATTTATTGCAATTAGACAACTCCTCAATCCACTGTTGTCTTTTGGGAATATTATTGCACTCAAGATTCTTCTTTATTATAATAAATTGTTCATCAAGATATTCCTTTTTAAAATGTTGTTCTAAATCAACTAGCAGTTGCCTAATTCCAACTTTACCATTACCATAAAATTTACTCTCTCCAAGCCATAAAACCTTCTCATCTGGTGAAATATGTACAGTATCAAATCCATGTGCTGGTACGCCTGAGGTGTCCTTAAAATAAACCTTAGATACCAGTGGAATTGTTCCCTTGAAATCACGCAGCAACAAGTGCAAAATCAATTCACCAAACTCTCCTCTATTTTTATAAGCTGATTTGTCTAATTCCTGTTTCGCTTGTAAATCTCCATTCATATAGTATCTTCTCATTAGTTCAAATTCTTTTATCTTATATATGCTATGAGCAGCCTCTCGTAATTTACCTACTGCATTTAGATTGTTTATTTCATCATTTTCGTAATTTGCAAATACATATTCTGGAATAACTTCCATAACAACTTTTGCAAATTCTTCTAGCATGTACCTACTGGCTCCATCATCCCCTATGTCCATGTCAATCAAAAATGAGTTCAAATCAGCTTCATCTATTCTGAGCAAAATAACATTATTTCTATCGAAAACTTTTGGCATACCACTCACCACCTCTCTACAAATACACTTCTCTAACCAATTCCATAACTTTTTCAGCCAGCAGCTCCAAGTTATCGCCTTCTGTCATAGATACTATATCTTCTTTATCCTCAAAACACTTCCTGAGAATATCTATAATTACCTTTTCATCCTGAAGTTCCTTTTCCGACAACTCTTTTATCTTTTTCTCTATTTCAATAGATGCATCCGCAATCTGATTACATCTCCCATAAGAATTGCCTATATCCTCTGCCACCATAGTGCCATAGTTTTCTTTTTCATACGGATTAAATCCATAAAAAGCTTTGCTTGCAACCGGGCAGATAGCATCATAGATAATCTTTGCTCCCAGTTCTCTTTTTATCTGTCTAGGATATATCAATTTACCTCGTTCTGCTTTCATCTCAAGTTTTTCCTCAGCCATTTTACTAGCGTTTGTAATACGCATAAGATATGCCAGCATTCGATTAGCAAAATTTTGCTCTGATATTTTCTGTCTACCTATATCTGGTATATATTGATTAATCTCATGCTCACTAATTGTCTGATTATCAAGATACAGTTGATACATCTTTGATGCACATAATTTTACAACCGCTATGTTTTCCAATCTTTTATTCCCAATATGATTTAGAATTTCCATCTGTACCCAACCATACTGCTTATCTCCAACCTCGTCAGGACAGAAAAACATATTTTGCACATATCTATATCCCTGTTTCATGATAAAATCATCAAACGCTAATTGATATAAATATTGCTTTGTGACATCTCCTACGCCCGGTTGTCCACTAATGATAGCTTTATCTCCATGTATTTGATAATCTATACAATAATATTTTGCATCATATATTCCAAAACAATAATCTTTTTTCTGTTCATCAACAGGATATATGCATACCAAATCAGGTTTTAATGTTTCCACCTTCGGATCTTCTACATCCGGAAACTCTGTTTTTCTCCATCTTGGTGATTTAATCACTTTTCTTAATGTTTTATCTTTATATTCAACTTTATTCCATTCCTGATTACTTAATGGAAGATCTACTATTTTCTTATCTAGAACACTTCCAAAATTATCAGCACATACTTTTTCCCAAACCAAGTTAAAACTATTAGTTCCATATAAACTATAGCTCACATCATTTTTGTCTGTTTTCTCGTTAGCAATATATGTATATATTGTTTTTAGAAGATTCTGTTTCCTTGTAATATATTGAGTTTGTATCTCAGACTGCAACCGATATAATATATAACTCGCATCACCAAAATCAGACATTTCTTCTTGTGTCAGCTCAACTTCTGTTAATTCAAATAATTCTAAAAGTCCTGCATCTGATAATTCTCTGCTACATTGTGTAAGAACGCATTCATGTAACCGCCGAAAATAATCATAGTCATTGTCAATCGTATTCTTGGTTTGTAATTCCACATAATATGGTTTGTTATTCTGTATAATTGCAAATGTTTCATTTATAGTCTTATCCCATAAAATCTCACCTTCTCCATTTGTTTCAATTATTTCTTTCTGATTTGTATACAAACCATCAGCATAATATGTCTCTAACAAATGAATAGATACAGCCAGTCTATTAAAAATCTTACTATCATCTTCTCCATTAAACAGATAAATCAATTGTTCTGATGCATTGTATTTTTTTATAACCTTTAAAACCTGCTTTAGATTTTCAAATAAATGTTCTGTTGATTTGATATATTTAGGATAACATTTAAAAACTTGTCCCTCGATTACAACAACTCCAACATAATCAAATATATATTCTATATCGCTTGAGCTGTCTATTACATCAGTCAAGACAATATCTTCATTTGATAAATCATCAAAATCCGGCTTATTCTTTTTTACAGCTTTAACTACTCCATATTTTTTAAGAATCCCGATAATGCGTCTGGTTTCTTCCATATTTATGTTAATTAAATTGTCTGTTATTTCCTGTAAAGAATAATGCTTTCTTTCACGAAAGAAACCTTTCGTCATTGTCTCTCATCCCCTTTTTATATATTTTCCAAATCTTCAATTCCAAATATGCCTTCACCATCCTGTTCAAAGGCTTTACATATTTCTGAAAAAATCATCTTTCCATTCTTTTTATGATGACCTATAAATATGTTCTCCGGACGCATCTTCATAACATCTTCAAACAAATACATGATTACTTTACTTTCAAATGCTTTTATATAACTATTCTCTTTTTGATGCATATCTTTAAGTGCTTCGTTATCTCTCTCAGTCAGAGAAGCTTCATCTTTTGCTTCTAATTCGTCTATTTGCTCTTTATTGTTCTTTATCTCGTCTAACATATTTTTAGATATAAAAAATGGTCCTAAAAGCTTGTCTTCATTAACCTTACACTTTTCAGATGTCAAAATATTATTTATCCTTGTTCTTAAACTATCCCAGCCAATATAATGATCCGCTTTATTGTCCTTAAAACACATTGGTATGACATAATCTTTTATTGCTGCAACCTGCTCATCATCATTAACACTTAAATATTCGAATTCCCATCTACGCTTAAATGCTGTGTCCATTGGAAATACGCCCTGATCTGCACTGTTCATTGTTGCCCATATGTACATATTTGCCGGAATTTTCATCTCAAAATACTTTTCTCTTTCTTCTTCTGTTAAATCGTCAATATTTTTTCCTTTTAGACAATCCAAGTTTTCTAATAAATAAGTCTTTATATCCTCGCTTGTAGCAATTGGATATTCACTTACCCCATTCTTTCTATCAAGTAATTGAAATACATCTCCAAACACTGCTGCAACATTTGCCCTATTAATTTCCTCTATTAACAATAAGTAGTCTTCTTCCGGATGGTTCATTGCTTGCACATAAATTCTCATAAATGGCCCCGGAACGAACTCATACGAGATTTCTTTATTTTTATTCTGTGGATTCAAACTTAAATATGGTCTAATAGTCCTTCCATGATTTCTCTCCACACTATTATCACCGACAGCATCACTACCATCCACTTTTCTAGTTTTAAAATTCTCATCCGTATATATACCAAGTAATAATGGTAGACGAGTTAAACCTTCATCCTTGAATTTATCGTACAATTCATCATATTTTTCTTGTGCTGACATTGATTTGTCTTGCAGAACTGCAAGCACTCTTCTCTTTTCAGTATCAAGATTGTCATATACGTCTGACTTTGACATAATAGGTTTATATGCACCTACAAAATTTGCATACGAATAGTTTGGATGGAATGTTACTCTTTCCATATTATCAGCAAAATATTTACTATTTTCCTCTAGTTTATGACTCTTACCAGTTCCTGGGGCACCAAATATTATCCTATTTTTTGAACACGAAATGTCAGTTGTATTTTCATCATCATTTTCCGCAGCGTGGAGCAATATATTCACATTACTTATTTTCTGTCGCTCTCTTACCCTTTGTTCATAATATACAAATTCATCATAATCTACATTATCCGACATTGTAACAATGTTCTTATTATATGCCAAATAGTAATTTAGTCCTTCTCCTAAAGCACCTTTTACAATTCTTAATGCACCCTTTGCTTCTCCATCTCCATTGATATCAATTTCATCTGTTTTTTGTGTCATAGCTTCATACACGGATGTCATATTAAAATATACGTTCTGATTATTGTCTAACATTTTCAACACAACATCATCTGAAAGATAATTTATAACTCTAACCAATTGTTTTTCTAAATGTGTATCTTCTACATTCTTCTTTCCTTGTAGCCATTCATATAATACTTGGCAATATTTTTTATTGCTTTCAATCAAAGTGTCAAATAAATCAATATTATTTGTATACGATAATATTTTCTCAAATCTTTTCTTCCCAGTTCTTTCTGCGCTATCCGCTTTATTACTATCCTTAAATTTAATAGATGCAATTCTCCACACTAATTCAAGTGCAACAATAAGCGACTCTAACTGTGAATGAAATAATTGGTTTTCATTTACATAATTCATGATATCTTCTTCAGAATCGCCTTTAATATCTATATTATTTCTCAAATATTGTATCAATTTATCATAACAGTTCTCATATATCGTTATTTTATCGCCATCTGTCTCAGAATACTCAATTTCATACTTTTTGTCATTTGACAACCATAGCAAAATTACAAGAGCAATTGTAGACTTTGATTTAGGCAAAGATGATTTAATTCCCAATTTAGGATCAACAGGTTTAAATTTCTGTATATTACTTGGTCTTTTCATTTAAACATTCCTCCTATGTTATGTCATTTAATATTGAATCGGCAATCTTATTAGCCAATAGCGGTGGTACCGCATTTCCTACTTGTTTCATCTGTGAAACCTTTGGTCCAACAAACTCAAAAGTATCAGGAAATGACTGTATTCTTGCTGCTTCGCGCACTGTAATTGCCCTGTTCAAATATGGATGTGTAAATCTACCTGATGACGGAGTATCAAATCTTGTTGTAATTGTTACAGAAACATCATCTTTTTGCATTCTGCACCAAGTACCACTATATATTGATTTTGTTAAATGTTCCTCTGGTAAACATTCCTTTCCCTGCTCTGGTGGAACAAGGGCTAAGCGTTCTAATGCAAGCTTCGAATGATTAGTTGCTTTATGATTAAGCAATTTATTTGAATTCATTCTCATCTTCTTTTGATATTCACTTCTGGCTTCAAATTTATAATCCTGAATTTCATCACCCTCACCAGAATTAAGATATGCTAAATCACTTATTGCATCCCATACTGAAACTTTTTTATTAACCGGTTTAGGTAGCAAGTTTACCCTTTCTTCATTTGTCTTTTTTCCAATAATGACGGCACGTCTTCGATTTTGCGGAACTCCATAATCCGCTGCATTTAATACACCAGCATCTAGAATGTACCCCATTTTTGAAAATAATTCTTCTATTTCTCGCTTAAAATATCCTTTTTCAGCAGTTAATAAATTAGGAACATTTTCCATTACAAAATATTGAGGTTTTACTAAATCCACCACTTTGACGTAATATTTAAACAAGAAATTACGTTCATCATGTATTGTTTTTCTCTTTCCTTTCTGCGAAAAACCCTGACATGGCGGACCGCCTATTATAACGTCAATATTACCTTTATATTGTTCAAATACTGATTGCAAATCAAGTTTGGTTATATCTTCATTTATCATTTTAGTAGAACTATGATTCTTTTTATATGCATTTGCAATATCTTTATCGTATTCATTGGCAAGAACCACATCAAACCCTGCCATTTCAAAACCTAATGACATTCCACCAACTCCAGCAAATAAATCTATAACCTTATATTTCATCTTTCTTTACCTCTTTAATCCTAGATGTAGCTATATTAAAGTAATTTTCATCTAACTCGATTCCTACGAAATTCCTATTATTTTTTACAGCTGACACACCAACACTTCCACTTCCCATAAAAGGATCCAGAATTGTATCATTTTCATTTGACAACACCTTAACAAAATGTTCCATTAAAGCTTCCGGTTTCTGCGTTGGATGTTTTCCATATTTTTTTTCGCTGTTTGATGTAACAGATGTTTCAATAAAGTCATGCAATACTTTTCCGTTGTTGTTAAATGTCCCTGTCTTTGTTTTATAAGTAAAATATATCCACGATTCTGTCGAATTAACAAAATGCAAATTCATATTCCTTGGCATTGGATTAGACTTATGCCATATACCAGTTGTCTTATAATACAGTCCGTGTTTTTGTGCTAATTGTATTATTGTCTCAACCTTTATTATCGCCATAAATACAATTATTGAACCACCATCCTTCAAAACTCTTGATGCTTGATGAAAAAATTTATTCATAGATTTTTTCCATTCTTTATAATCTAAATCATCCCATCCTGCAGCCCCAAAAAAATTATCCCGCATTTTAACTAAATTAGTATCTCTCTCCTCCATAAACTTTCCTAAATTATATGGTGGATCTGTTATTATCAAATCAATCGAAGATGCTGGTATTTTTTTCATATACTCAAGACAATCTCCATTATGTAATTCTGTATTTATCATTTTCTTTTCTACTTTCTATTCTATAATGCACTTTTTCCGCTTTTCACCCACTCATCCACTTCTGAAAATTTGAATTTCCAAAGTCTGCCTATCTTATGAGCAGGAATATCTGTTTTTTTAATCCAGCTTCTTATGGTATCTTTCGTTACACCTAGATATTCTGCGGTTTCTTCTAAATTAGACCATTTTTCATTAGTCTCAGACATATTCTCCCTCCGATTCTAAAATGTATATAATAACAAAGAAATTATATCACGAACAGCTGTTTCCCTCAACTGATATTTCACCGTTTAAATATGATTTATTAGTATTTAATATATCTTTAGTGTTCAATTATACATCCATTCTTAATTTAATATTGGGCAGAGGAATCATCTTCATCTGCCCCTATTCCACATCTTATCTTCCGCCTTATCTTTACCGGCATCTCTATCGATACTCTCATCATAAATTCTCTGAAACTCCTCATAAAGTTCATCCCCATCCAGCTTCATTCCAAGTTTTTTCATTACATCCGAGAACAGTCTTATACTTCCACTTACATCAGCAATATCAAATCCGAATATATCTGCCTTAACAGAATTACTGACATTCTCATAACCACCAAGCTCTGATATTCTCCTGACAATCCAGTCAGCTTTGTCCACAGGTTCAGTTTCTCTAATTTCCACATATTCACCTTTATCTGTTACGTCAGTAATATCTTCATCCATTCTTGCCGTATTTACATAAGACACATTACGAATATCTGGCATTACAGACGTATCATTCTGAATGTTGTCAGGATTCATCACCTCAACATTTCTATCAGGCTCAACGACTGTTGCCGTTGCTTTCTCAACCGCAGTATCCTCTTCCATCCCCGGTATCTCAACATCCCTGTCAGCAACAATCTCCTCCTTCCCCGACACCGCATAATAAGCCGTATACAAATCTTCTTTTATAATGTCATCAACAAGCTGTATCTGCCTCTTAATTTCCCTTTTCTCCTGCTTCAGTTCGTCCAGTTCTTCCTGCTCTTCCACATGCCACATCTGATATTCCCAGTACTGCTCTTCATTCTTTATACTGCGTTTCCGACTAGAGCTTTCTCTGTATATCTCATGCTGTCTGTCCTCAATCTGCTGAATCTTTTCTTCCTGCTCATTTATGAAATCCACAAGATCCACAACACTTTTGATGTCATTATTTACAATCAGCAGATATTCGTCCTGTAACTGATGAAACCGCTTCAAATCCTCTGTATACTTTGCTCCACCAACTGCAAAACACTTCTGCTCCACTATCCTTAATCTGTATAGCTTTGCATAAAAATTCTTCTGGAATGATGACAGCTTCGCCCTGTGCAATTTCCTGATATCCTACGAATAAAAGTAAGGCTTTGCCATCCAAGGCATATCCACATGATGCCTTAACGTCTCCTCTGAAAACATCTCGTCCATCTTTGCAAGCCTATGATAATACCGAAATTCCGGTGCCTGCACTTCCATCCATGCGTCTTTCTTAAATACATATCCAAGTCTTTTCATCAGATATTTAAAATGCTCCACATTTCCGGCTGCATATGCACACTTCTTGGCATCACGAAGAATTATTTCTTTCATGAACATTTCCTTTTCCCACTTGTCCCTGCTGATATTCTTTGGATTCCTGCTGTACTCTGCCGGCATAATGGAAAGTCCAAGTTCATCACAATATTTATTTGTAATAGGCTGAAGATGATTCTTCCAGTTGACTTTCGGTGAATTGTATTTCTTGCCAGTTGTCATGCTGACACTGTTCCAGATCAGATGCCCATGCATATGTTCCCTGTCAGTATGGACTGCATACACAGCCTCATAATCATCACCAAGCACATCCTTTGCAAAGTGCTCCAGCACATACATTGCCTGCTCTGCCGTCACTTTTTCTTCCGGTGAAAATGATATGATCACATGATAGCCCTGCCTTTTACCTGTCTTATGAAATATATTCTTTGTCTCTTCCATCTGCTCAAATGCTGTATCTGGCAGGCAGTTAATACCGCCCACCAGTATACATTCTTCTGTCTTATCCGGATTCTGGATATATTCCAAAGCATTCTTCAGGTGTGATGCTGGATTTCTACCTTCTGACTCTTTTATATTTAAGATCTTTGTAATCGCCATACTTCCAGCACCTCCCCGAATGTTTTCTTTACATCATCCAGACTGTTCTGCAATTTATCAATATCGCTGTAATATAACTTTCCCTGTGAATTGCCAAGCTTTACCGCCTGATTAATATTATTTGCAATACCTGCTATGATACGGATTGCTCTTGCCCTGTCCTCAGGATAACTTGTATCTATGTTACCGCCTGTCCGGATCAATTCTCTTATATAGGCACTTGCTGTCATTCCAGTCCGATTAAGTGCCGCTTTCAGAATATCCATATCTTTTTCTGACAGTTTCACAGATACCTTATGATCTTTCCTGTCAGACTTGTATCTTCGCTTTCCATCTACCATACGTTTCCCCCCTTTCGTAATTCTTCAATGCTGTATCAAACCAATCTCTTTTTATCTGTACCATTGCTTTTTTCATCCTTTCTAAAAGTTCTGCTTATAGGTTTTGCAAGATGCGGAAAAGGTCGGACCTTTTCCCGAAAAAATATAAACGCCATCAGCGTTTACATAATTTTTCGTCTTGGCAGGAGCACCTGCACCCTGTATATGATATGTGGTGGTTAACACAATTACTGATATGGTGGCGCTTTTTGCCATCACTTTGCTGTTTTAGTGGCGTTTTCCGCCACCACTTTTCCATTTTGATGGCACTTTCCGCCACCATAACTTTTTCTCACTTATCTGAGTGGTGGCGCTTTTTGCCGTCACTTTACTGTTTTGGTGGCGCTTTTTGCCCCCACTTTTGCATTTTGACGGCACTTTTTGCCCCCACACTTTTTCGGCTCTGATTTGTGCGGGGGCGCTTTCTGCCCCCACTTTGTGGTTTTGGGGGCGCTTTTTGCCCCCATTTTCACGTTTTGGGGGCGCTTTTTGCCCCCACACTAATGAAACTGCATCACTACATCCATAATAACGATTTCCTCTGCCATCATCCTGGTCTGTGTTCTTAGCTGTAACTGTTCTGTAAAGGAATTTGGATTCTTTGGCTTATGCTTTTTCAGCCACTTAGCTTCAATATCATCGAGCAGCTCATATGCTGTATCATTGACTTCATCCGCTCTCTCTTCAAGCTCACCGAACCGCACCAGACTCTTATATCTCATTGGATATTCTTCCTTGATATATTTAATCCACATACGCCCATACTTTCCTACATCTATATCTGCCTTCTCTGTTCCTGCGACAAGCACCGGATAAAAGATTCCATCCCTTTCTTCATATGGGATGCCAAGCTTTTCAAATGTTGTCTTACTCATAATGATTACCGCCTTTCTCATCACTTTGCAGAATATCAAGCACATGCTTTAATTGAACCAGCAGTTCTTCAACATCTATACCTCTGTCTGCTTCATCTAATGTCTGTAATTCTTCCAGTATCGTATCAAGATGCACCTGTACTTTCTTTGCCACCTTCATTCCACCAACAACCCTGATTTCATGCTTCAGAAGACATTGGATGATATAATCCTGTTTTGAAAGTCCGCTGAGTGAAACCTTCACATTCAGCTCCTGTGCTTCCTCCGGTGACATACGAAACGCTACTACAACATTTCTCCATCTGTTCTTGGCATCCAGCCTTTTCTCGCTCATAATAATCTGCTCCTTCCGATATAAAATCTATTCTTTTAATTTCTGCTTCATATATCCAGCAAAACTTGTACTGGCATGATTCATAATGTTTTACATAGGCATTATCAGACTGCCTTGTACTTATCAATGCTTATAATTTTTTCCGCAGCCGCATCCATATCAATCATAGGTGCTGTTTCCTCTGTCTGCATGATTTCTACACCATCATCCTGCTCTTCGCAATCCTCAAAGCTTGCATTGACAGCATCAAGTCTGTCCGCCATTGC
>OHZE01000402.1_pt1 | contig 14196 bp, 10 predicted proteins | sample 1580371 | NCBI WGS metagenome assembly OHZE01 (sample SAMEA3882527, study PRJEB24775) | human gut metagenome | biome: human-associated habitat; feature: intestine environment; material: feces | place: Netherlands | collected 2009/2010
CAAAGAAATTTAGTAATATATAACTATACTAATTTTTGGGAGGTATTACATATGGACGTTTTTAGAACTGACCGAATAAGGAATGTAGTGCTGCTTGGTCATGGCGGAGCAGGTAAGACTACACTGACAGAAGCTATGGCTTATCTTTCAGGTATTACAAATCGTTTAGGCAAGGTGACAGATGGCAATACCATCAGTGATTATGATAAAGAAGAAATCAAACGACATTTCTCTATCACTACATCTCTGATTCCGGTCCCGTGGCAGAAGAACAAGGTAAACATTCTGGACACTCCCGGATATTTTGACTTCGTAGGAGAAGTTGAGGAAGCTGTCAGCGCTGCAGACGCAGCAATCATCGTAGTATCAGGTAAGGCAGGGGTACAGGTTGGTACCCAGAAGGCATGGAATCTCTGCGAGAAGTATAAACTTCCGCGAATGATTTTCGTTACCGATATGGACGTGGACGATGTAAGTTACCGTAAGGTAGTAGATCAGCTTACCGAGCTTTATGGCAAGAAGATTGCCCCGCTGCATTTCCCGATCCGTGAGGATGGCAAGTTCGTGGGATATGTTAACGTTGTGAAGCAGGCCGGAAGAAAATATATCGACAAGGGACAGAAGGAAGAGTGCGAGATTCCTTCTTATCTGGATGAGTATCTTGAGAAGTATCATGATATCCTGATGGAATCTGTAGCAGAGACCAGCGAGGAATTCATGGATCGTTATTTTGAGGGAGACGAGTTCTCCGTTACAGAAGTTTCCGCAGCACTTGCCGCCAATGTACAGGATGCAAGCATTGTTCCGGTATGCATGGGATCCCCGATCAATCTTCGCGGCGTATCCAACCTTCTGGACGACATCTGCGGATATTTCCCAAGCCCGGACAAACGTTCCTGCAACGGTATTTCCCAGAAGACCAACGAGATTTTTGAAGCAAATTACGATTTCGCCAAAGCAAAATCAGCATATGTATGGAAATCCATCGTGGATCCATTCCTTGGCAAGTATTCCCTGATCAAGGTTTGCTCCGGTGTTATCAAATCTGATGATACCCTTCTCAATGTTGAGAAAGGCACAGAAGAGCGCCTGAACAAATTATATGTTCTTCAGGGTTCCAAGCCTATCGAAGTTCCAGAGCTCCATGCAGGTGATATCGGTGCAATTGCCAAATTAGTCAGTGTTCAGACTGGTGACAGCCTTGCCACCAAGGCGAATCCGGTTCTTTATCCGAAAGCAATTCTTTCCACACCTTATACCTATAAGAGATTTAAGGCTGTGAACAAGGGCGATGAGGATAAGATTTCCCAGGCTCTTGCCAAGATCATGAGCGAAGACAGGACTGTTCGTGTTGAGAACGATGGTGCTAACCGTCAGAGTCTGATCTATGGTATGGGCGATCAGCATCTTGATGTTATTGTCAGCATGCTGAAAGAGCGTTATAAAGTTGATGTAGAGCTTTCCAAACCGAAGGTTCCATTCCGTGAGACCATCCGCAAGAATTCTGACGTAGAAGGCAAACATAAGAAACAGTCCGGCGGACATGGACAGTATGGACATGTTAAGATGCGTTTTGAGCCGTCTGGCGATATGGAGACTCCATACGTATTTGAGCAGGTTGTTGTTGGTGGTGCAGTTCCGAAGAACTACTTCCCGGCAGTTGAGAAAGGTCTTCAGGAATGCGTATTAAAAGGACCTCTGGCTGCATATCCTGTAGTTGGTGTGAAAGCTACCTTATATGATGGATCTTATCATCCGGTAGACTCCTCAGAAATGGCATTCAAGATGGCAACGATTCTTGCATTTAAGAAAGGCTTTATGGATGCATCACCTGTACTCTTAGAGCCAATTGTATCTATGAAAGTAACTGTTCCGGATAAATTTACCGGTGATGTTATGGGCGACCTGAACAAACGTCGTGGCCGTGTTCTTGGTATGACTCCTGATCATCAGGGCAATACCATTATTGAGGCAGATGTTCCACAGCTTGAGATTTATGGATATTCCACAGATCTTCGTTCTATGACAGGCGGAAGCGGAGAATTCTCCTATGAATTCGCACGCTACGAGCAGGCTCCGAACGATATCCAGGCAAAAGAAATCGAAGCAAGAGCAAGCAAAGTGGATAAAGCTGAAGAATAAAAAAAGGGTAATTACTGATAGAGCAGTAATTTGTGTTAGCGCAGTAATTAAAATATAGTTAAGAAATAAAAATGGCAGGACATTTTGCAGAGATGCGGAATGTCCTGTTTTTTACGTTTTGTTGACAGAACTCGTGGTGTATTACTCGAAAATGCGAAATAAGTGCCATTTTTACAGCAAAAACACTAGATACAGCAAAACGTTACATTGACAAACAGCCTTTGTTGAATTAAAATAAATTTTTAGGATAAGATGTCCATAATCGGACTGAAACCGCCGGAAATAATAAAAGTAGCTGTGTAGCTCAGTGGAGCAAACAGTAGTGGTGTCATGGACGCACCCTGAAAAAGACGGTATCTCGCCTTAAGTCAGATGCCCTGGTAACTCTGTTGCCGGGTAGTTCACATACAGCAAAATGTTGGAGGAAGTATAGAGATGAAATACTTGTTTAAAAAGATTGAGCCTAAGTGGCAGGCAAAATGGGAAGAAGCCAAAGTCTTCGAAGCCAAAGATAACAGTGACAAACCTAAATTCTATGGTCTGGTAGAGTTCCCATATCCAAGCGGTGCCGGTATGCACGTAGGACATATCAAAGCATATTCCAGTCTGGAGGTTATTTCCAGAAAACGTCGTATGGAAGGCTATAATGTACTTTTCCCGATCGGATTTGATGCATTTGGTCTCCCGACAGAGAACTACGCAGTAAAGACCGGAACACATCCACGTATCATCACAGATGAGAACATCAAGAGATTCTCAAACCAGTTAAAGAAAGTTGGATTTTCCTTTGACTGGAACCGTGTGATCGATACAACAGATGAAGACTACTACAAATGGACACAGTGGATTTTCCTGAAAATGTTTGAGAAAGGTCTCGTATTCAGGGACAGAACTCTGGTAAACTACTGCCCGCACTGTAAAGTAGTCCTTTCCAATGAAGACAGCCAGGGCGGTAAATGTGATATCTGCCACAGCGATGTTGTTCAGAAATCCAAAGATGTATGGTATTTAAGGATCACCCAGTATGCAGATAAGCTTCTGGAAGGTCTGAAAGATGTAGATTATCCGGATAATGTAAAACAGCAGCAGATCCACTGGATCGGCAAATCAAAAGGTGCTTTCGTTAACTTCGATGTTGACGGAATCGATGAGAAACTTGAAATCTATACAACCAGACCGGATACTCTGTTTGGTGTAACATTCATGGTAATCGCACCGGAACATCCGATCATTGACAAATATGCAGATAAAATCACAAACATGGATGAGATCACTGCATATCGTAATGAGTGTGCAAAGAAAACAGAGTTTGAGAGAACTCAGCTTGTAAAAGATAAAACAGGTGTGAGAATCCAGGGACTTGAGGGAATCAACCCGGTTAACGGTAAGAAAATCCCGATCTACATTGCTGACTATGTAATGATGGGATATGGTACAGGTGCTATCATGGCAGTACCTGCTCACGACCAGCGTGACTATGATTTCGCGAAGAAATTCGGCATCGACATTATCGAAGTTATCAAAGGTGGGGATATTTCCAAAGAAGCCTATACAGGCGATGGCGAAATGGTAAACTCCGATTTCCTGAACGGATATGCAAAGAAGAAAGATTCTATTGAGCGTATGTTGGAAGAACTGGAGAAAAAAGGAATCGGTAAAGCCGGTGTTCAGTATAAGATGAAAGACTGGGCATTCAACCGCCAGAGATACTGGGGTGAGCCAATCCCGCTTATCCACTGCCCGAACTGCGGTGTTGTGGCAGTTCCGGAGAACGAACTTCCGCTGCGCCTGCCGGATGTAAAGGACTTCGAGCCGGGTGAAGACGGACAGTCTCCACTTGCAAAGATTGATTCTTTCGTAAACTGCACATGCCCGAAATGCGGTGCTGCAGCGAAGCGTGAGACAGATACTATGCCTCAGTGGGCAGGATCTTCCTGGTATTTCTTAAGATATACAGATCCGCACAATGCAAATGCACTGGCAGATATGGACAAACTGAAATACTGGATGCCTGTTGACTGGTACAATGGTGGTATGGAACACGTTACCAGACATATGATCTACTCCAGATTCTGGCATCATTTCCTGTATGATCTTGGCGTAGTAAATACACCGGAACCATATGCAAAACGTTCCATCCAGGGATTGATCCTCGGACCGGACGGAGATAAAATGAGTAAATCCAAGGGCAACGTAGTTGATCCGCTGGATATTGTAGAAGAATACGGTGCAGATACTCTTCGTACCTATGTACTGTTTATGGGTGACTATGGCGCAGCTACACCGTGGAGCGAGAACTCTGTAAAGGGCTGTAAGAAGTTCCTGGATCGTGTTGCAGGGCTGACAGATATCCTTTCTGAAGAATCCGTATCTGATGAACTGGAGATGAAACTCCACCGTACCATCAAAAAAGTTTCTTCTGATATCGAGAACCTGAAATTCAATACAGCGATCGCCAGCCTGATGACACTCATTAATGAGATCACAGCAGAAGGACACTTAAGCAAAGATGACCTTACCATCTTTATCAAACTGCTTAGCCCGTTCGCACCGCATATCTGCGAAGAAATCTGGGAATTCATCGGAGGAGAAGGCTTACTGGCAGTTTCCGAATGGCCGAAATACGATGAAGGCAAAACAATTGCCAAGACCGTTGAGATCGGTGTACAGGTAAACGGTAAAGTAAGAGGAACAATCGTAATCCCTAACGGATGTGAAAAAGAAAAAGCATTCGAGATTGCCAAAGCAGACGAGAGAATTGCTTCCTTCCTGGAAGGTAAGAACCTTATCAAAGAGATTTATGTACCGAACAAGATCGTAAACTTTGTTGCGAAATAATAGAAATAGTAAAAAGAGGACTGACAGAAATTTTTCTGAACAGTCCTCTTTTGAGTTTGACAGCTATATTAAGAGACCTTTAGACCTTTTCAGGCAACCGCCTGCTGATATGCCGGAATGTCAGTGTAAACACGATTCCCTTCACGATAGAAGAGATTGTAAGCGCCCACCATACACCATTTAATCCCATTCCCGCATGTGTCAGGATCAATGCCAGTGGGATTCGTGAGCCTGTCAGGATCACACTGATCGTACTGGATAATCTGGTGCGTCCAAGTCCTGATAATGCGCCCACTGTCATCAGCTCAATGGACATAAAGACTTCACTGAATCCGATAATGACCAGATAATTGACAGCAGTATCCAGCGCTTCTTTTTCGTGGAAAAATAACCTGGCAATTGGTTCCGGAAGAAAGACAAAAGCTGCAGTGACAAACAGGCCCCAAATTGTGAGAACGCGAAATGACAGACTGTAACCTTTACGGATACGGTCTTTTTTTCGTGCACCGTAGTTTTGGGCAATAAAAGCATTCAATGCTGAAGCAAAACCATCTGCAGTATTCCAGGATACGGATTCAATCTGTCCGCCAACACGCTGCGTTGCAATAGCGGCAGCACCATAACCGGAAACCATACGGGTCAGAATCATGGAGATGAAACAGTAAATGCTTCCCTGTATAGCTGTGGGAAACCCGATCCTGAAGATGTGCTTATAATATTCTTTTGGAAAAACAGACAGCAGATTCAGATGTTGTAAAACATTTGGCTCCAGTCTGGAATGCCGGATACGCATAACCATCACCACAAAAACCAGAATCTGTGAACTTACTGTCGCAATAGCGGCTCCGGCAACCTCCAGCCTCGGGAAAGGTCCGATGCCAAGGATCAGCAGCGGATCCAGGATCATATTTCCTGCAAGCCCGATAAAGTTTGCAAGCAGGGGAGTGCGGGAATCGCCCTGCGCAGTAGAGAGTCCGGTCAGCGTCAGATTCAGATAAGAAAAAAGAATCAGTCCACAGGTGATCAATGTATAAGATCTGGCAGCAGTATAAGTTTCTGCGTCGGTCAGATTAAAAAATCCCAGCAGAGGCTGTATGAAAATAACACAGACAGCAGCAAACAAAATGCCGGACAGTGCAGTGAGCTGCAGAGAACCGGCAGCATAGGAACGTGCCTGGTCATAATCTTTGCGCCCGCATGCCTGAGCTGTATTTACCTGTCCGCCCATTCTTGACAGGGATGCAAGCCCCTGGGAGAGCCAGACATACATTCCGCCTACTCCCACGCCTGCAACTGCCTTTGCACCAAGCAGTCCGATCCATGCCATATCCATAATACTGTATGCTGTTCCCAGCATGGAAGAAATCATGATAGGCAGAGCCAGCTCTGCCAGAGTTTTCAGGATCGGACCGGAAGTCAGATCCACAGTTTTTGCTTTACTCATTTGTAATAACCCTTCATGTACCAATTATTATAATACTTTTGTAGTCCATTTACTGCAGTCCCATACCTGAGAAACCACATCGCGGTAAAACTCCGGTTCATGGCAGATCAGGAGAATGCTTCCCTTATATTCGATCAATGCCTGCTTCAAAGCTTCTTTTGCATCCACATCCAGATGATTGGTAGGCTCGTCCAGAAGCAGAATGTTCGTTTCTTTATTCACCAGCTTACACAGACGCACCTTCGCCTGCTCCCCGCCACTCAGTACACGTACCTGACTTTCAATATGCTTGGTAGTCAGACCGCATTTGGCGAGAGCAGACCGCACCTCATACTGAGTATAAGACGGAAACTCCGCCCAGATCTCATCAATACAGGTAGTCTTGTTATCACCCTTTACTTCCTGCTCAAAATATCCAATCTGAAGATTCTCCCCAAGTTCGCAGGAACCCTTCAGAGACGGGATCAACCCCAGAATACTCTTCAGTAAAGTTGTCTTACCGATACCGTTTGCACCAACCAGCGCAATCTTATTTCCTCTTTCCATAGAGAGAGTAACAGGTCTGGAAAGAGGTTCATTATAACCAATAACCAGATCCTTCGTTTCGAAAATATATTTCCCCGGAGTGCGTCCGTATTTAAAATGAAACTCAGGCTTCGGCTTCTCGGCAGCAAGCTCGATCACATCCATCTTATCCAGCTTCTTCTGTCTGGACATTGCCATATTTCTTGTAGAAACCCTGGCCTTATTTCTTGCGACGAAATCCTTCAGTTCACTGATTTCCTGCTGCTGGCGTCTGTAAGCAGCCTCAAGCTGAGCCTTCTTCACCTCATACACTTCCTGGAAATGGTCATAATCCCCGACATAACGGTTCAGTTCCTGATTCTCCATATGATAAACCAGATTGATAACAGAATTCAGAAACGGAATATCGTGGGAGATAAGGATAAATGCATTCTCATAATCCTGCAGATAACGCTTCAGCCATTCGATATGTTCCTCATCCAGATAGTTGGTAGGCTCGTCCAGAAGCAGGATATCCGGCTTCTCCAGAAGCAGCTTGCCAAGCAGAACCTTGGTTCTCTGACCACCACTCAGATCTGTAACATCACGTTCCAGTCCGATATCCAGAAGTCCCAGGGCTCTGGCAACTTCCTCCACCTTCGCATCGATCACATAGAAATCATGCATGGTAAGGGTATCCTGAATAGTTCCCAGCTCCTCCATCAGAGTATCCATCTCCTCAGGAGAAGCAGTGCCAAGAGAGTCACAGATCCCATTCATTCTTTCCTCCATCTCAAAGAGATAAGAGAACGCAGACTTCAGCACGTCACGGATGGACATACCCTGAGAAAGAACAGAATGCTGGTCCAGATAGCCGACACGTACATTCTTTGCCCATTCAATCTTACCCTCATCCGGCATCAGCTTTCCGGTTACAATATTAAAGAAAGTAGATTTACCTTCCCCGTTGGCACCAACTAGTCCAATATGCTCGCCCTTTAACAGGCGGAAAGACACATCATTAAAAATCGCCCTGTCTCCGAAACCATGTGTCAGATGTTCAACATTCAAAATACTCATAAAAAGAAATTCTCCTTAATTATTGTTATATAATGTCAGGGTCAAAAGGTATTTCACCCCTGACCTGACATCCACGAATTACTTACTCCGCTGCAAAGCAGCTCCCGCAATTCTTTTAATATTTGTAACTATACAACAGTATGATCAGACTTCCCTGACTCCTTTTAATGACGGCTCAGCCATCAGCGAATAATTTGTATAATAAACCACAAATCCGGGCTTCGCCCCTGCAGGCTTTTTCACCTGCTTCTTCTGGATATAATCAATCTCCACCTTAGGAGCAGTACGTCCTTTGGAATAATAAGCGGCAAGCTGTCCCGCAATCTCAAAGATATGATCCGGCAGTTCTCCGTCCTTAGACTTCACGACCACATGCGAACCGGCCATCTTCTTGGCATGAAACCACCAGTCATTCCCTGTGGCAAACTTAAAGGTAAGCTCATCATTCTGGAAATTATTTTTTCCCACATAAATATCATACCCATCCTCAGTCACATAATGGAACGGCTTAGACTTACTCTGCGCCTTCTGTCCCTTCCTGCGGTCATAATGCTTCTTAATATACCCATACTCCATCAGCTCTTCCTTGATCTGTGCCAGATCACTCTCAGCCAGAGCAATATCCAGAGCATTGGAAACAGACTCCAGATGCTCAATCTCACTTCTCGTATCTGCAATCTGCTCAGTCAGAGCCTCCTCCGTACGCTTCAGCTTTCCATACTTGTCAAAATACTTCTTGGAATTCTCCGCCGGAGTCATAGTAGGATCAAGAGGAATGGTAATCTCCTCATTGGTATAATAATTCAGAGCCTTAAACGACTTACATCCATCCTCCAGCCCATACCCGTAAGTATTGATCAGCTCCCCGTAAACCTTATACTTCTCCTTCTTCGCAGTATCCTTCATCTGCTTCTCCTGCAGACTCAGCTTCTTACGGTTACGCTCCAGCGCAGTCTGCACGATCCTCCTCAGATCCGAAGACTTCTGATGGATACGCGTCAGAGTATTCTTCGTCGCATAATAAGTCTCCAGCATCTGTGAAACACTGTCAAACTCCACAGAATGATACTCCGGTCCATACTGCTGGAACGCAAACACACCATACTCCACAGGTTCTTCCCCCCGGTAAACAATATTCGGAGAAAAATCCCCCTCCACAACCTGATCCATCAGCCTGCGGAACGTATGATACAAATGCACCCTCGCCGCCTCATCCAGAGACTGCGCTGCATCACTCCCGTCGATCGAAGCCCTGAAACAGATCTCCTCCGCAACAACCGGACTGATTCCAGTAAGAGAAGAGTAAACAGCCCTGGAAACATTACATGGCTTCCTGCACACAACATCACAGAACTCCTCCTCACTCACAGTCAGCGGATCCAGCTTATCCTGCGTCTTCGGAATAAAATACTCCCTTCCCGGAAGCACCTCACGCACAGAACTCATATGAGAAGAAACATGCTTGATACTATCCAGGATCATCCCCTTATCATCACAGAAAATAATATTACTGTGCTTGCCCATCAGCTCCATGATAAGAACCTTCTTACAGGGATCCCCCAGCTCATTCAGATGCTCCAGCTCAAACATCACCACACGCTCCATCCCCGGCTGCCTGATATCCGAAACCCTCGCACTTCCAATATGCTTACGCAGCAGCATACAGAAATTAGGCGCGGTCATAGGGCTGGGCTTATTCTTGGAAGTAAAATAAATCAGCGGAAGAGAAGCACTGGCCGAAAGCAGCAGCCTGCACTGCCCATTCGCCCCCTTCCCCGTAATCAAAAGCTCATCCGCCTCCGGCTGAGCGATCTTATTAAACCGTCCTCCATCCAAATTCAAATGCAGCTCCCTCACCATAGCCGCAATCGTAATCCCATCAAAAGCCATATAAAAACACTCCTTTTTAAATAATACTCACAATAATCAAAATCTCAGTCCCCAATATGACTGATAACAATTTTATAATTGACAGGTAATACATAAAATCTAAACATCACCTACGTCAGAAAGGCGAAGCCCTTTCTGACAAACAAACTCTAATATAACAGGCCTTTCTGAAAGCCTTCCAATTAAATATACCATATACCTCCCACAGCCAGTCACCAGCAGGAGAAAATAAATAGTTCCGGGCGCATTTGCAGGGGTTGTAGTAACTCTTAGGCTTCGGGAATCTGCGTTATGAAAAAAACAGCAACCTGTCTGAGCGAAGCGAGTTTTGCTGTTTTTTTCATGCCTTTAGCAGATTTCCGAAGCCTTAGAGTTGACTAAACCCCGAAACCGCGCCCGGAACTATTTATTTTCTCCTGCGTCCCACCTGCGGCGTCCCTTCTGCTAGTATACCACACATTTCCTACCGCCATCAACGAAAAAATGTTTGACTCCCATTCTATAATGAACTATAATAAATCTGTATGTAAACCAGAACAGGCACACATACCCCGACACTAATAGACAGACAAAGAGAGAAAAACTATGATAAAAAGCATGACAGGTTTCGGCCGGGCAGAAGTCGTGACCAAAGAAAGAAAAATAACAATCGAACTAAAATCTGTCAACCACAGATACCTGGACCTCAGCATCAAAATGCCCAGAAAACTCAACTTCCTGGAAGGCGCAGTCAGAAACCTGATGAAAACCTACATCCAGAGAGGCAAAGTTGATGTATACATCACATACGAAGACTACACCCTGGACAACGGAGCTCTCAAATACAACAGAGAACTCGCATCCGAATACATCACCTGTCTTAAACAGATGCAGCAGGACTTTGACCTTGACTACGATATCAAAGTCAGCACCCTGTCACGCTATCCGGAGGTACTTGTCATGGAAGAACAGTCTGTTGATGAGGAAGCACTCTGGGAATCTCTGGAACCGCCCCTTCGCGAGGCATGTGAGAAATTTGTCCAGACAAGGATACTGGAAGGCAGAAATCTTGAGAAAGACCTTATCGGAAAACTGGACAGCCTTGAAGAAAAAGTATTACGTGTAGAAGCCCGCTCTCCGGAAGTAGTCAATGCCTACAGGACCAAACTGGAAGCAAAAGTTTCCGAGCTGCTGGAAGACACACAGATCGACGACAACCGCATCGCAGCAGAAGTCATCCTGTTTTCAGACAAAATCTGCAATGATGAGGAAACCGTCCGCCTTCACAGCCACATCAGGAACATGAAAAAGATGCTCACAACAGAGAAAGAAGGCATCGGACGCAAACTGGACTTCATGGCACAGGAAATGAACAGAGAAGCAAACACGATTTTATCAAAATCAAGTGATCTGGAGATCTCCAACATTGCCATTGATCTGAAAACAGAGATCGAGAAAGTCAGAGAACAGATCCAGAACGTAGAATAGAGGAAGAAAACGTGGCAAGACTTATTAATATCGGTTTTGGAAATGTAGTCAATTCACAGAAAATCGTGGCAGTGGTAAGCCCGGATGCGGCACCTGTAAAAAGAATGGTGCAGAGCATAAAGGGAACCCGGTCACTGATTGATGCAACTCAGGGGCGAAAGACAAAAGCAGTGATCATCACAAGCGACGATTATCTGGTGCTCAGCGCACTTCAGCCTGAGACCATTGCCCGGAGATTTGCAGAAATATATGAAAACGAGGATAAGGGAGAGACCCATGAATAAAGGAATTTTAGTAGTGGTTTCCGGATTTTCCGGTGCAGGAAAAGGCACAGTAATGAAACGCCTCATGGAGAAATATGATGATTATGCATTATCTGTCTCCGCAACAACCAGAAAACCCCGTCCCGGTGAAGAGGACGGCAGAGAATATTTCTTCCGTACAAGGGATGAATTTGAGAAGCTGATCGAAGAGGATGCATTGCTTGAATATGCCCAGTATGTGGAAAATTATTACGGTACTCCACGCTCTTATGTCGAAGAGCAGCTTCAGGCAGGCAGAAATGTAATCCTTGAGATCGAAATCCAGGGCGCAATGAAGATCAAAGAGAAAATACCGGAAGCACTTCTGGTGTTTGTAACTCCGCCGACTGTGGAGGAACTGGAACGCCGTCTCACAGGCAGAGGAACAGAAACCGCACAGGTGATCGCAGACAGACTTGCAAGAGCCGGTGAAGAGGCAGAAGGTATGGGACAATATGACTATATTCTTGTCAACGATACTGTAGAGGAATGCGTAGACCATCTTCATCAGATTATTGTGAGTGAACATTCCAGAGTATCCAGAAATGCAGAATTTATCGCAGATATCCAGAAACAGACAAAAGCATTTCAGAAATGATAAACATGCGGCCCAGACCGCTTAAAAGAAAGGAGAAAATACATGATACATCCGTCTTATACAGAATTAATCGAAGCAATCAATACAAACAGTGAGGACGACGATACAACAATGTCCCTTAACAGCCGTTATTCCCTTGTACTTGCTGCAAGTAAACGTGCACGCCAGATCATCGCTGGTTCCAAACCAATGGTAGAGGGTGCGGAAGGCAAGAAACCTCTCTCAGTTGCGATCGACGAGCTCTACAAAGGAAAAGTAAAGATCCTTGCTCCGGAAGAAGAGGATGAAGAAGGAACAGAACAGACAGCTGAGGCACAGACAGAAGAATCAGCACAGGCTTCTGAAATCACAGAGACTGCTGAAACAGCAGAAGAAACAACTGAAGAGTAAGAACTGATGGTAACACAATAGATAAACAAAAGGATGTGTCTGAGAATTACAGAGGTATATTTTCAGGCACATTCTTATAGGAGAATTTATGAAATTATTATTCGTATCATTAGGCTGTGACAAGAACCTTGTAGATTCCGAAGAAATGCTTGGACTTCTTACAGGTAATGGGTTCGAGATCGTAGATGATGAAACTGAAGCAGAGGCCATTGTGGTGAACACCTGCTGCTTTATCAATGACGCAAAGGAAGAGAGCGTCAACACCATCCTTGAGATGGCAGAATACAAGAAATCCGGGAGCTGTAAAGTCCTGGTTGTCACAGGATGTATGGCACAGCGTTATAAGAATGAGATCATTGAGGAAGTACCGGAAGTAGATGCAGTACTTGGCACAACTTCCTACGGAGACATCCTTAAGGCAATCCGTGAAGCAATGGAAGGAAAACATTTCCAGGAATTTAAAGATATTGATTATCTTCCGGAAAAGCTTGGCAAACGTGTTCTCACAACAGGCGGACATTTCGGATACCTCAAGATAGCAGAAGGCTGTGATAAACACTGCACCTACTGTATCATCCCGAAACTTCGCGGTAAATTCCGAAGCGTTCCGATGGAACGTCTGGTAACACAGGCAAAGGAGATGGCAGAGGAAGGCGTAAAAGAGCTGATCCTTGTCGCACAGGAGACAACCGTATATGGAACTGATATATATGGAAAGAAATCTCTTCATATCCTCCTGAAAGAGTTATGCAAGATCAAAGGAATCCGCTGGATCCGCGTGCTTTACTGCTATCCGGAGGAAATTTACGATGAACTGATCCAGACCATGAAAGAGGAGAAGAAGATCTGCCATTATCTGGATCTTCCGATCCAGCATGCAAGTGACCGTGTGCTGAAACGCATGGGCCGCCGTACCACCAAGCAGGAGCTGGTGGATATTATTGGCAGGCTGCGCCGGGAGATCCCGGATATTTTCCTTCGCACAACCCTGATCAGCGGTTTTCCTGGAGAGACACAGGAAGACCACGAAGAATTGATGGAGTTTGTGGATGAGATCGAGTTTGACCGCCTTGGTGTTTTCCCATACTCTGCTGAGGAGGATACCCCGGCAGCCACTATGGAAGATCAGATTCCAGAGGAGGTCAAGGAAGCCAGACGTGATGAGATCATGGAACTTCAGCAGGAAATTTCTCTTGAAAAGGGTGAGAGCCGCGTTGGTCAGGTGCTGACTGTTATGATCGAGGGCAAAGTATCTGGAGAGAGTGCGTACATTGGACGTACTTACGGAGATGCGCCGAAGGTCGATGGATATATTTTTGTACAGACCGGCGAACTTCTCATGACAGGAGATTTTGCGAGAGTCCGGGTTACCGGAGCTCTGGAGTACGATTTGATAGGAGAGCTGGAAGATGAATACACCGAATAAACTGACTATTGCCAGAATGATCCTGGTACCGTTTTTTGTATTATTTATTCTGACTGGCTGGGGCGGAGATGCCAACCGCTATATCTGCCTTGCTATTTTTGTAGTGGCAAGTATT
>OHZE01000411.1_pt1 | contig 14059 bp, 10 predicted proteins | sample 1580371 | NCBI WGS metagenome assembly OHZE01 (sample SAMEA3882527, study PRJEB24775) | human gut metagenome | biome: human-associated habitat; feature: intestine environment; material: feces | place: Netherlands | collected 2009/2010
TATAAAATTTGAGGAATCATACAAGAACCATGTGTTGGGTAAAAAAATGCTCAGTGACAATTTTTTTGCTATTAATGCGAAACAAATTGTTGAGGAGAAAAAGAAACGGCTTATTTCTGATATTACAGCAGAACAATTAGATGATAGGTTTGCAATTAAGAATTTTAGATCACCAATTGTAATTGATATTGATGAGAAGAGTAATGTTATATTACAAGCACATAGTGCATTATATGAGTGTATAACAAAAATAATCAATGCCATAGATTATGATAAATATACATTACGATTTGGAGGAACAAATTAATGGATAAAATGAGAATGGAATCAGTTGATATGACTGCACAGAATATAGACAGAATCGGCGCCTTGTTTCCTAATTGCATCACTGAAACAAAGAACGAGAAGGGTAAGCCGAAGAAAGCTATTAACTTTGAGCTTCTCCGTCAGATGTTGTCTGGTGATGTAATTGAAGGCAATGAGGCTTACGAGTTTACTTGGGTGGGCAAAAAGGCTTCAATTGTTGAAGCAAACAAGCCTATCAGAAAAACTCTCCGCCCTTGCAAGGAAGAATCCGTAGATTGGGATAATACAGAAAACCTCTACATCGAAGGGGACAACCTTGAGGTGTTGAAACTCTTGCAGGAAAGTTATCTTGGAAGGGTAAAGATGATTTTTATTGATCCACCATACAATACGGGACACGATTTCGTGTATCCGGATTCGTTCATAATGAATAATGAAGATTATAACGAGGGTACAGGATATTTTGATGAGGATGGAAATATAAATTATTTGCGTGAAAATGGAGCAAGTGCAGGGAAGTACCATTCGGATTGGTGCTCAATGATGTATTCGCGATTGATGCTTGCGAGAAACCTTTTGAATGAGAAAGGTATGATATTTATTTCTATTGATGATAAGGAATTAGCAAGTTTAGTTAAGATATGTGACGAAGTTTTTGGGCAAGATAATTTTCAAGGTGTGTTTGTGGTAAATGCGTCTCCAAGTGCAATTGATTATGGGTGCATTGCAAAGATGCATGAATACACGGTTATGTATTCAAGAAATGCAAGTAAAGTGAAATGTTATCAATTGACTGAGGAGAATAAAAAGTTCAATTATAAGGATGAGTTGGGTGAATTTATTATTTATCCATTGTATAACGGAAATGTTGCCTTTAATCCGCAGACTAGGCCAAATTTGTTTTATCCATTTTATTTAAATCCGAATAAAAAATTGGATAACGATTTTTATGAAATAGGACTAGAACCAGCTGAAGGATGGGTAGAGGTTTGGCCCGTTGTAAGTAAAAAAGATGGGATCCAGCGCGTCTGGAGATGGGGTAAGGAAGAAAAATCGAGAGCTAATTTAAACAAGGAAATTGTTGGCTATAAAAATAATGAAGGAGAATATAGGATAGTACAAAAATATCGATCTAATAAAAAAACAATTAGATCGTTATTGATGGATAAAGCATTTTCATCGCGGAGAGGAACTGCTGAAGTTCAGGAATTATTTGGGAGGAAAGTATTTTCATTTCCTAAACCAACAGAACTGATAGGACAGTTTATAGAATGTGGTACAGCGTCAGATGATATTGTACTTGATTTCTTTTCTGGTTCATCGACGTGCGCTGAGTCTGAGATGAAGGTCAATATAAAGGATGGCGGACATCGCAAATTCATCATGGTACAGCTTCCTGAGCCTTGCGATGAGAAAAGTGAGGCTTATAAGTCAGGCTATTCCAACATCTGTGAAATCGGCAAAGAGCGTATCCGACGTGCAGCAAAGAAGATTGCGGAGGAACACCCTCATGTAAAGTTTGATTGTGGTTTCCGTGTCCTGAAACTTGATGAAACCAACATGAAGGACGTTTACTATGCTCCGGTTAACTATGACCAGAATCTTCTGGATATGTTTGAAAGTAATATCAAAGAGGATCGAACTGACCTAGATCTTCTCTTTGGGTGCCTTCTTGAGTGGGGACTTTCTTTGTCTCTGCCTTACAGTTCCGAGCAGATGGAAGGTTGTACTGTACATAACTATAACGACGGTGATCTGATTGCTTGCTTTGATGAGAATATTCCTGACAGTGTTATCAAGGAAATTGCGAAGCGTCAGCCTCTTCGTGCAGTATTCCGTGACAGCAGCTTTGCAAACAGTCCGTCAAAGATTAATGTGGGTGAAGTATTCAAGCTTCTTGCTCCGGATACATCTGTAAAAGTTATTTAAGGAGAGTGGATTATGAGTAAGAATGAAATTACGGCTACAGATCATGCTTTCCTAGAAAGCGTTTCTGATGTATTGTTACAGGCAAGGAAGAATGCGAAAACTGCAGTTAATCTCACGATGGTATATGCTTATTATGAAATAGGCAGAATAATTGTGGAGGAAGAACAGCGTGGAGAACAGAGAGCCGCATATGGACAGCAGCTTTTGAGGAAATTATCCGATTATTTGACGCAAAATTGTGGAAAAGGATTTTCTGTTGGAAATTTAAAAAATATTCGTCAATTTTATAAGGTTTATTCTGCGGATCAAATTGGCGAAACAGTGTTTAGCCAATTCAAGGATCTTCCATCGATTAACACGGGAAGAAAATTTTATCTTAGTTGGTCACATTACTTGAAATTGATGCGAATAGAAGATGTTGATGAGAGGCATTTTTATGAAATTGAAGCTGTAAAGAATGACTGGAGCTTGCGTGAATTAGAGAGACAGTTCGATAGTGCTCTGTATCACAGAATTTTACTTAGTACTGATAAAGATAAGATTCAGAGACTATCTGTGGAGGGACAGATAATAGAGAAATCTTCTGATTTGGTTAAAGATCCTTATGTTTTAGAATTTTTGGGGCTGGAGGATAAAAGTGAGTATTCAGAGAATGAACTGGAAACGAGGTTGATCAATAATCTGCAGTCATTTCTTCTAGAGTTGGGCACCGGATATACTTTTGTAGCCAGACAGAAAAGATTTACTTTTAATGAAGAACATTTCAGGGTAGATTTAGTGTTTTATAATAGAATGTTGCGTTGCTTTGTTCTTTTTGATCTCAAGATAGGTTCATTGAAACATCAGGACTTAGGTCAGATGCAGATGTATGTGAATTATTATGATCGGTATGAAAAGCAGGAGGATGAAAATCCCACGATAGGTGTTCTACTTTGTCAGGATAAGGATGATTCTATGGTGGAACTGACTCTGCCCAAAGACTCCAATATATATGCGTCGAAGTATCAGCTTTATTTACCAGATAAAAAGCTACTACAGGATAAACTGGGCGAATGGGTAAAAGAATGTGATGCAGATAAATGCACAAAATAGAAACGAGGTTCAAAAGGAGCAGATTATGGTAGAGATACTATTTGGAGAAAGTTCGGCAGGCTCCATGAAAGCGGCAAAATGCGAGAATGTGGAATATAAGAATAGTCAGCCACTGTGGATACAGGGTTCTTCTGACGAGGTGATCTGCCTTGGTTTCATGCTGGACATGGGCTACATCGGCGAGGTAGTTGACAGTCAGTACCGCAAGGATTTTATCTACTCAATGTATGCTCAGAACCAGTGGGAGCAGGACGAGGAATATGAAAATGAACTTAAGAAACTTGGCAATGTGTACGCCGGTGAACTTGCAAGGCTTATAAGATTTCTTGAGGGTGGTGAGCCGGTAAGAATATGGTACAGTAACGCTCCATATTCAAGGTGTGGATTTTATCATGTATGCAGCATCCTGAAGAACTATCCAAATGAAGTGTCAGTTGTCACGCAGCCAGAACATGTTGTAAAGAAAAACGTAATAGTGTCGTATCATAGCTGGAGCGAGGTGGCGGCGGAGGAATTTGCTGGGCTCCTCGGAAATGAGAGGAAACTCACATCAGATGAGATAAGAATGTATGCGGAGATGTGGGGTGAGCTTGTCCTTGAAAATGCACCGCTCAGGGCTGTGGTAAATGGAACAGTGCTCAGTGTGTCAGATGATTTCTATGATTTTATCATTTGGAACAAGCTGACGGACAAGCCGGTTAAGGAGTGCCGGCTGATCGGTGACATTCTGGGACAGGTTACGATCGGAGTCGGTGACTGGTGGTATGCGGCGAGGATAGAACATTTCATAAGGCAGGGCAAGATAAAGGTTGTGGAGGATTCGGAGAATAAGTATGCACGTTTGATAAAAGGGTATTTGTAGAATGGAGACTGAGAATAGCGTGGATAAAGAAAAATCCAATAAAAATGTATCCGTTTGCTCTGTGCAAAAAAGCAGAAAAGCATCCCGGAAAACAAGGACAATTTATGATCGGGGTAAAGAAGGTTGCTGAATCAGAAGTAGCTGTGCTGATGGATATGCTGGGGGATCTCCCTATGACACATATTTTTCAGGAAGATGGTTTATATCTTGATGGAGTAGTACAGGGGATAAGGGCCTTTGGAGATAACCCCAAGGCGGTCTCAAAGGAAGTATTTTATCGCGATGCGGCAAAAATAAATGGTTTGTCAACCAAACAAAGAGAGTTCTTTGAGAATTTCTATCTTAAAATAGAAGAAATTATAGAGGGTAGGGAATAAAAGATATTACGTGTTGGACATTATAACAAATGGAGTGTTGAGGGCGAGATGTCAGCAGTTTGGATGATGTTCAAATATATAGTGGCTTTTCCTCTCGGGGCATGTTAGAATCACATGTATATGCAAATAAATGTGGAAGGAAAGATTACGGGGATTAGTTCCAGGTAAACTATGGTGAAGGTATATGGAAGATATGAAGAATGGTAAGCGAAGTTCATTTTCGGGCAAGCTGGGGTACGTGCTGGCGGCGGCAGGTGCATCGGTGGGCCTTGGAAATATATGGAGATTCCCTTATCTTGCGGCAAAGTACGGAGGGGGAATTTTCCTCATAATATACATCGTGCTTGCACTTACATTTGGCTATACTATGATAGTTGCGGAGACGGCGATCGGACGAATGACGAGAAAGAGTCCGGTTGGAGCATTCAAATCATTTGGAAAGAAGAAATGGCTGTCGTTTGGCGGCTGGATAAATGCCGTTATACCTGTGCTTATAGTGCCGTACTATTCGGTTATCGGCGGCTGGGTCATCAAATATCTGGTGGAGTATTTCAGAGGAAATGCAAAGCTGCTGGCTGAGGATGGATATTTCACCGATTTCATATCGAATGGTGTGTCAACGGAGCTGTGTTTCGTGGCGTTCTGCGCATTTACACTTATCATTATATTTGCCGGTGTGCAGAATGGAATAGAGAGGGTATCCAAGATCATGATGCCTATACTGATCGTTTTGTCTGTCATAATTGCGGTATATTCCGTGACAAGACCAGGCGCACTTGCGGGAGTAAAATACTTCCTTGTGCCAAATGTGAAGAACTTCTCGTGGATGACAGTGGTTTCTGCCATGGGGCAGATGTTCTACTCGCTTTCCATTGCCATGGGAATACTCATAACATTTGGCTCTTACATGAAGAAAGATACTGCGATAGAGGATTCGACCAGAAATGTAGAGATATTCGACACTGGTATAGCGATCATGGCGGGACTTATGATAATCCCGGCGGTATTTGCATTCTCTGGGGGAGATCCGGATACCCTTCAGGCCGGACCATCACTGATGTTTATTACTATTCCAAAAGTATTCCAGAACATGGGATTTGGAACTGTCATAGGAATTGTGTTCTTCCTGCTCGTACTATTTGCTGCTGTCACAAGCTCCATAGCACTTACTGAGAGTGCAGTGTCAACATTTGAGGATGAGCTTGGATGGGGAAGAAAGAAGGCAACGGTGCTTGTGGGAGTTATCATGCTTGCGCTTGGAAGTCTGTCATCCCTGGGATATGGCCCGCTGGCAGGAATCAAGATCATAGGTATGCAGTTCCTTGACCTGTTCGACTTCCTCACCAATTCGGTGATGATGCCTATAGCGGCACTCCTCACAAGCCTGTTTGTGTCAAGGGTAGTTGGAATAGATAAGATAGAGGCGGAGATAATTCACGGCGAGAGTGCCTTCAGGAGAAAGAAGGTATTTGTAGTCATGATCAAATATCTCTGCCCTGTATTTGCCATCATTATCCTGCTCAGCTCTGTTGCAAATGCACTTGGCTGGATAAAGATGTAGAATTATTATAAAAGGGAATGAGGTTCTCCCCTGGAAAACCTGAATGGGCAACCTAAACTGCTAATATAGCTGATGACTTCTACGATTATTTTTGTCGCAGAAGTGTCAGCTTTTTTGTTTCCATAAGAAGAAAATGCTTTGATACATCTGCTAAATTAAGGAGGTATTGTCTATCATGTTGACATCACTTGCACTCATTTTCATAGTCGGACTGGCGATGGGCGCCATCTGTCAGAGGCTTAAGCTGCCGCGCATCATAGGAATGCTGGCGACGGGAATCGTTCTTGGCCCGTATGTGCTGGATTTACTTGATCCGTCCATATTGTCCATATCTGCGGATCTCAGAAAGATAGCGCTTATCATCATACTTATCAAGGCAGGACTGTCCCTTGACCTTAAGGATCTGAAGAAGTCGGGACGCTCGGCGGTGCTGCTCTCATTTGTCCCGGCGTCATTCGAGATCATCGGATACATACTGTGCGCACCTGTTATACTTGGAATAAACCGCACAGAGGCAGCTGTCATGGGCGCGGTGCTAGGCGCGGTATCACCGGCGGTCGTTGTTCCGAGAATGGTGAATCTCATAGAGAAAAAGTACGGAACTGACAAGGCGATTCCGCAGATGATACTTGCGGGGGCGTCCTGCGACGATATATTTGTCATAGTGCTTTTTACCACATTTCTCAGCATGGCGCAGGGCGGAAGTGCTCATGTCATGGATTTCGTGAATATCCCAATATCCATCGTGCTTGGAGTACTGCTTGGCGTGGACGTTGGATATGGACTTTATCTGTTCTTTGAGACTTCCTATGCAAGGAAACACTGCGTGAGAAACAGCATGAAGGTCATCATTGTGCTGGGATTTTCGTTCCTGCTTATAGCGATAGAGGGATGGCTTGAGGGAAAGGTGTCGGTGTCGGGACTCCTTGCGGTGGTGGCTATGGCATGTGTCCTGAAACTCAAATGTCCAGAGTCGGTGTCGGGAAGACTCTCACAGAAATTTGGAAAGCTGTGGCTTGCGGCGGAGGTCATATTGTTCGTGCTTGTGGGTGCGGCTGTGGATATCAGATACACCCTTACAGCAGGACTTCCGGCACTACTTATGATATTTGTCGCACTGGCATTTAGAACGGTTGGTGTTCTGATCTGCGTGGCACATACATCACTCACATGGAAGGAAAGGCTGTTCTGTGTCATCGCGTATCTTCCGAAGGCTACAGTTCAGGCAGCCATCGGATCAGTTCCGCTTGCGGCAGGGCTGGCATGTGGTAATATAGTATTGTCGGTTGCCGTGCTGGCGATCGTGGTGACTGCGCCACTTGGAGCGATAGGAATAGACGGAACGTACAAGCATTTGCTTAGTGAGGATAAGTGATGTTTTGCGTTCGGTAGATATAGGAGACAAGTATGAATAGATTGAACAGTAAGATAAAGAACATTATATTTGACATGAACGGCACAATGATATTTGACGGAAAGTATCATGAGATAGCCTGGAAGGATTATGCGGAGAAGCTTGCTGGCAGACAGATGAGCACGGAGGAGTTTCAGCATCATGTGCTGGGGCACACGAACAAGGATATTCTGGAATACCTCATGGGAAAGGGTACGCTCACCGAGGAGAGGATACTTGAACTTACCGAGGAGAAAGAGGCTATGTACAGAGAGATGTACATGGAAGATACTGCAAACTTCAAGCTGGTGGACGGCCTGGTGGCATACCTTGATAAACTTAAGGAACAGGGGATAAATATGAACATAGCCACAGGGTCAAATATGACAAATCTCGCATTCTATTTTAAAGAGTTTGATCTCGGAAGATGGTTTGACATAACGCTGTGCGCATACGACGATGGAACCATGAATGCTAAGCCGGCTCCTGATATGTACATCCGGGCCATGGAGCGCATCGGAGCAGTGCCGGAAGAAACCATGGTCATAGAAGATGGACCGTCGGGAATCCGGGCAGCGGCGGCAGCCGGAGCCGGATATATAGTTGGAATTTACGGCGACTCATCGAGAGAACTGCTTGAAGAGACAGGGCTGTGCGATGAACTGATTCCAGATTATAGAAATATGTGATAAGAATAGGGCGTGTTCAAATGGACGAACATGCTCTATTTTACTATGGTATATGGGTGTGGGGATGATTCTTACAACAACTCCATAAGTTTATTTGCAGCAACGCTCATACCACGGCGCCTGTCACTGATGATACACATGTGACGCTTTGGTATGGGCTTTTTAAATTGCAGGCGGAACAGGTCGCCGCGGTCTATATAGCTCTGGGCGAAGTCTGCCATGATGGAGCCGATGCCGAGATTTCTCATGACGAACTGGGCAATCATATCGCTGGTAGAAAGCTCGAATTCGGGCTGCAGAGTCACGCCCTCATGGCTCAGAAATGTGTCGACATATGCGCGTGTGCTTGTGTCATGCTCCAGACAAATGATCGGAAGCTCGTCAAGCTCGTGGTAATCCAGAGTTTTGCCCTGAAGATATGAAAACCTTGGTCCGGCGATGAAGATGTCCTCAATCTCCCTTGCCTGCTTGATCTCCATGTGAGGATCGGCGGGAAGAGGACTGGTGACGATACCGAAGTCTATGTTGCCTGATAGCAGATGATTTATCGTGCTGGGAGTCGGAGCATTTGTGACATGAACCTTGATCCCCGGATATAGCTGGTGGAAATGCTCCAGATATGGCAGGAGATAGAACTGTAGTGTCATATCGCTTGCGCCTATCCTTATCTCGCCGGTCTCCATGTGGAGAAGCTGTGAGAGCTGCTGTTCACCCAGGGAGATGGATTCGTATCCCGCTGCAACGTGGGAGTAAAGGATCTCTCCGGCATTTGTCAGTGAGACGCCCTTCTTGGTTCGGATGAACAGTTCTATGCCGATCGCCTGCTCCAGAGCTTTGACTGCCTGACTTACGGCTGGCTGGGATATACACAGCTCCCTGGCAGCAGCGGATATGCTGGATGCTTTGGCGACATGGTAGAAGATCTTGTAATATTCGAAATTTATGTTCATTTATAATTTCCTCCAGATTCAATAGAGATCATTTAATATGTGTGTGTCAACAATATGTTTTATTGCAAAATAATTCAGAACTTTTTACCGTTCTATAATGGTACGATTGAAATAATTTTGCTTAAAAAATTATGCATATATAATATAAGTAAAATGGTGTTTGAGGTGGACAAAATCCATTATATTTACAGTTTATGTTGGTTTCTACAAAATGTAAAGATAAATATAAGATACACTTATAATAAATATAAATAATATTGATTTTACTTATGACATTATAGTGTTATAATGAAAAGGTATTGTGAGTGATCTGCTTATAAATATTATGTATAGGCAGAAACATTTGAACAGCCACAATACGGATATCAGAAAATATTTCAAAATGCTGCGAAAGCGAGGAAAAGTATTATGGTAAGAGCGGTTGTAGGAGCCAATTGGGGCGATGAAGGAAAAGGTAAGATCACAGACATGTTAGGCCAGGAGTCAGACATAATCGTAAGATTCCAGGGTGGTGCCAACGCAGGTCACACAATTGTCAATGACTATGGTAAATTTGCTTTACATACACTTCCATCAGGAGTGTTCTACAGTCACACAACAAGTATCATTGGAAATGGTGTTGCACTTAACATCCCTCTTCTTTTCAAGGAGATAAAGTCCATCACAGACAGAAATGTACCAATGCCTAAGATCCTTGTATCTGACAGAGCACAGATGGTTATGCCATACCACATTCTCTTCGACGAATACGAGGAGGAGAGACTTGCAGGTAAGTCATTCGGATCAACAAAGTCAGGAATCGCTCCATTCTATTCAGATAAATATGCAAAGATCGGTTTCCAGGTAAGCGAGCTCTTTGATGAGGAAGCACTGAAGGAGAAGATCGAGAGAGTTATAGTACAGAAGAACGTTCTTCTTGAGAACCTGTATCACAAGCCACTCTTAAAGGTTGACGATATATTCAACACACTCATGGAGTACAAGGAGATGGTTGCTCCTTATGTATGTGACGTATCAGCATACCTCTATGAGGCGATCAAGGAGGGCAAGAACATCCTTCTTGAGGGGCAGCTTGGTTCACTGAAGGATCCGGATCACGGAATCTACCCTATGGTTACATCATCTTCAACTCTGGCAGCTTACGGTGCCATCGGTGCAGGTATACCTCCATACGAGATCAAGCAGATCATCACTGTATGTAAGGCATACTCAAGCGCAGTAGGAGCAGGCGAGTTTGTAAGTGAGATATTTGGCGACGAGGCAGATGAGCTCAGACGCCGCGGCGGTGATGGCGGTGAGTTTGGTGCAACAACAGGAAGACCTAGAAGAATGGGTTGGTTCGACTGTGTGGCATCAAAGTATGGCTGCCGTATCCAGGGAACAACAGACGTTGCATTTACAGTACTTGATGTACTTGGATATCTCGATGAGATCCCGGTATGTGTAGGCTACGATATCGATGGTGAGGTTACAACAGACTTCCCAACAACATCAAAGCTCAAGAAAGCAAAGCCTGTATATGAGACACTTCCAGGCTGGAAGACAGATATCAGAGGAATCAAGAAGTACGAGGATCTTCCAGAGAACTGCAGAAAGTACATTGAGTTCGTTGAAGAGCATATCGGATTCCCAATCACCATGATCTCAAACGGTCCGGGAAGAAACGATATCATCTACAGAAACGCAAAGTAATTTGACCTGATTCACAGGGAAATCAAATAACAGAAAAATAACAGGGACACTTTCCAGTAGGAGATTATTAGGGAGTGTCCCTTTTGTTGTTGGAAATGGATTTCTATTTGTGGTGTGAGGAGATTGTGGAATATTATTATATTTGTTATGATTATTTTATCGGCTTTCCGATAAAAGTTCTAGTGGATAGGGCGATGTGCAAAAAAAGCATATTGCAAATTTATTGCATGGAGGAGAAAAATGAAATACATCAAAATCAATGAAAACGGAATTCATATTGTATTTGGAATTACAGATAAAAATCAGATCAAATTGCTGCATTTTTCAAAAGCAGAATTTGATGAAAATGATATTTGCAAATTTGGAAAGGAATGTAAGGCAGAAGATCTGGTAAGAAAAGAGCAATTTATCGATGAGGCTTTTCAACTTGTACAGGTAAACCTTGCCGGATATAATCGCCCATATGAAAAGCATGGAAATAAACATATTTGTACAGCACCGGGATATTTATTGACCTATGCGGGGATGGAAGACAGTTGGAATGAGAATGGACGTAAGATAACCATTTATCAGGAAGATAAGGAAGAGACACATGTCCGCGTAGAAACAAGAATGCAGTTTTATAAGGGCACTTCTATCGTTCGTATGGTCAATAAAGTAATCAATGAAGGCGATAGTACACAGTGTCTGGAATATCTATCTTCATTTTGCTATACAGGAATTGAAAAAGAGGGAAAAAGCAATTCCGATGCGAAAATGAGAGTGCGCATTCCTTATAATGGATGGCAGAAAGAGATGAGTATCAAAGAATATAAGTTCGGAGATGTAGGACTGGCGCAAACACAACCCGGGGTATACCAGCGTACTTCACAGGTGCTTGAAGTATCGAATACCGGAAACTGGTCTACGAAGAAGTATTTACCATTAGGGTATGTAGAAAATACAGAGGCACATACAAGCTTATTCTGGCAGATTGAACATAACGGTTCCTGGCATTATGAGATCAGTGATCAGAATACGCATTTTTATGTCTGTGTCAGCGGACCGACCGAAGTACAGTCTCACTGGTTCAAAAATCTCGCGCCGGGCGAATCATTTGAATCGGTACCGGTTGCTGTGGGTGTGGCAGATGACAGCTTTGAAAAAGCAATGGGTGAGCTGACAAAATATCGCCGTATGATTCGAAGACCAAATAAAGATGATGAGAATTTACCGGTTATTTTCAACGATTATATGAATTGCCTGTTTGGTGATCCGACAACGGAGAAAGAACTTCCGCTGATTGATGCGGCTGCGGAATGCGGTTGTGAATACTATGTGATAGATGCCGGTTGGTATGCTCCCGGAGAATGGTGGGACAGTGTCGGCGAATGGCAGGAAAGCAGGGAGCGTTTTCCGAATGGAATTAAAGAAGTAACAGATTACATTCGTCAAAAGGGAATGATACCGGGCGTCTGGCTGGAACTTGAAGTGATGGGAATCAATTGTGAGAAAGCAAAGAATGCTCCGGATGACTGGTTCTTTATCCGTCATGGAAAGCGTGTATATGACCGTAGCAGATATCAGCTCGATTTTAGAAATCCGGAAGTCATCGAACATGTCAATGAAGTGATCGATCGGGTAGTCAAAGATTACGGAGTGGGATATATCAAGATGGATTATAACATTGAACCGGGCATAGGTACTGAACTTGGCGCGGAAAGTGTGGGGCAGGGACTGCTTGAACATGAAAAAGCATATCTAAACTGGCTTGATGATGTATTTGCACGTTATCCGGATCTGGTAATTGAAAACTGTTCCAGCGGAGGCCTTCGCATTGATTATGCGTTGCTCTCCAGATATAGTATTCAGTCTACATCGGATCAGGAAGATTACCGGAATTATGCGACGATAGCAGCAAATGCTGTGGCAGGAGTTACTCCGGAACAGGCGGCAGTCTGGTCGTATCCGATGCGCCAGGGAGACAAGGAAGAAGTAATTTATAATATGATAAATGCCATGCTGCTTCGTATTCATCAGAGTGGTCATTTGGCACAACTTCCGCCGGAACGTCTTGCATTAGTGAAAGAGGGAATTGCCTGTTATAAGACGATTCGTCAGGATATCAAATATGCGATACCTTATTGGCCGATTGATATTGCTGACAATGAGGATATGTGGGTATGCGGAGGCCTTCAGCTTGAAAACAAAGCATATCTTGCAGTATGGAAGCGGCAAATGGAAGGAAAAAATAATGACAGGTACATGAAAGCCGGCATAAACTGCACAGATGATAGTTTGTCCATACCATTGGACAGTATTCCATTTATCAGAGACGATATGCAAGTATCCTGCATTTATCCTAAGAAGGAACCGGTTGATTTTGAATTCAAAGGAAATGTATTAACGGTGCATTTTAAAAAGCCTGTTATGGCAAGACTTTTTGAATTAAGAAAGGGTATTGTTTAATAAGGCGGAATCTGATTCATCGTTTTGAATTTTATAGATTCCACTTGTAGATGTTTGAAAATGTGATACTGGAAAATGAAACAATAGAGGACGCAGAATTTGTTGGCTGTGAATTTAAAAAATGGTATTTGTTGTAAATAAGGACAAGTGGATTAATATTCAATTTGGAGGAATAACATAATGTCAAAAGATGAGTATTTGATCACAGATGCACCGCTTAAAGCGCTGACTGTTTTTGCAATGCCTATGATCTTGGGCAGCTTTTTTCAACAAGTGTATAATATGGCTGATTCAATAATAGTTGGCCAGTATGTCGGATCATCTGCACTTGCGGCTGTTGGCGCATGTGCCGCTCTTACAAATGTATTCATTTGTGTGGCACTCGGTGCCGGCATAGGTGCGGGCGTGCTTGTGAGCCGCTATTTTGGAGCCAGGGATTATAGTAAAATGAAAACAATAGTATCAACATCGCTGATAAGTTTTATGATCCTAAGCATACTTTTGGGTGTATTTGGACTTATCTTTTCACGTTCGATGATGACGCTGCTTCAGACACCTGCTGACATACTGGATGAAGCGGTGCTGTATCTTCGTGTTTATTTTGCTGGATTTCCATTTTTGTTTATGTATAATATTCTTTCAACAATGTTCAATTCAATCGGTGAATCAAAGATACCGTTGGGCCTTTTGATATTTTCTTCTGTCTTGAATATTGTTATGGATCTTTGGATGGTGGCAGGTTTAGGGCTGGGTGTGTTCG
>OHZE01000422.1_pt1 | contig 13776 bp, 10 predicted proteins | sample 1580371 | NCBI WGS metagenome assembly OHZE01 (sample SAMEA3882527, study PRJEB24775) | human gut metagenome | biome: human-associated habitat; feature: intestine environment; material: feces | place: Netherlands | collected 2009/2010
GCTGGCATGTATGATTTTCATTCTGCCACTGAAGAAAAGAATGGCTAAGAAGACGATTCCGCTGATGGCAGGGGCACTGGTGGTTCAGAGCGTGTTCCTTGTTGTGACAGGGAATCTGATGATTTATTTCTGGATTCCGTGTATGGTCATTGCGGTAATTTTGATGATCGGATTTATTTATGGATGCTGTGATATTGGCAGTACAGATGCAATTTACTTTGGGATGATCGCGTTTGTAGTGGCGGAGTTCCTGGCATCAATCGAATGGCAGGTCGTGTGTTTTATCTGGAAGGGACAGATGCCGGCACTTTGGATCAGGGCATTACTGTTGATTGGAATTTATGGATGCATTGCATTTGTTTTGCTGAAAATCATGCAGACACATCTGCCGAAAGACGGGAAAATGAATATCAGTCCGAAAGAATTATTTTCTGCACAGCTGATTGCTATTGCGGTATTTGCAGTGAGTAATTTGAGTTTCCTGACAAGTAATACACCATTTTCCGGAACGTATTCTTTTGAAATCGGAAATATCCGAACTTTAGTCGATATCGGAGGAATTGCGATTCTGTATGCGCATCTGATCCAGTGTGGGGAACTGCGTGTGAAAAAGGAGCTGGAAGCAGTGCAGAATGTCCTTCAGAACCAGTATGTGCAGTATAAGCAGTCCAGAGAAAGCATTGACCTGATCAATTACAAATATCATGATCTGAAACACCAGATCGCAGTGCTCAGAAGTGAGGAAAATCCGAAGAAAAGAGAAGAATTCCTGAACCGGATGGAGGAGGAAATCCGCCAGTATGAAGCGCAGAACAAGACGGGAAATAAAGTTCTGGATACGGTACTTACAACGAAAAGCCTGTACTGCAACAAGTATGGGATTACATTCACCTGTGTGGCAGACGGAACACTTCTGGATTTTATGGATGTCATGGATATCTGCAGCATTTTCGGGAATGCACTTGACAATGCGATCGAGTGCGAAATGAAGATCCCGGAAAAGGAGAAACGCCTGATTCATGTGACGGTATCAAGGCAGAAAAGTTTTCTGATTCTCCGGTTTGAGAATTATTATGAAGAGGAATTGCAGTATAAAGAAGGTTCGCTGATTACAACCAAAAAAGAAAAATCATCTCATGGATATGGACTGAAGAGTATTAAGTATACGGTCAATAAATATGAAGGTGCGGTCAGTATTGATACGAAGGATCATTGGTTTGACCTGAAAATTCTGATTCCGATGAAAGAAAATAAAAAAGAGAATTAAAAAAGATTTTGCAAAAAAGCGTCATGGTTATGTGAAAATGCATAAAAACATGGCGTTTATTTTGTGGAAAAGTTATAGCACAGAAACCGTTTGTGCGGAAAAAGTGCAGATTATGCAGATTTTTACCAGGGGAGAAATGATGTGATAGGATAGGAACATAAGATAAATAAAACGGAGGAAAGAGGTTATGAAAACGAAAGAAGAAAGAAAACAGCGAAAAGCGGAAAGAAAAAGAAAACCGCATTTTGTGAGACATTCTTTTGGAATGGCATTTGGAGTGATTTTCCTGGGAGCAGCTATTGTAATTCCACAGATTACAATGCCTTTTAATGGAATGCTCCAGGGATTTATGGGTGATATGGATATTGATATTACAGAAAAAAAGACGCAGGATATCTTAAATCAAGGGAAAGATTTGTCTATGGATATCGAACGGGAAGGAGCAGTACTTCTGAAAAATGAAAATGAAACATTGCCATTAGCGAAAGATGTAAACAAGGTCAATGTATTTGGCTGGGCTTCTACACAGTGGCTTGGAGGTGGCTCTGGCTCTGGCCAGATTATAAGTACTGATGAAACAATTCTTACAGCGCTTAAAAATTATGGAATTGAATATAATGAAGAACTGGAAAAAATGTATCAGGATTTCTGTGGTGAAAGAGAGTACAAAAATGCACTGATAAGCTGGCCGAAAGATTTCAGCCGTCTATATGAGCCGGATATCAATGATGGAGAATCCTATACAGAAGAATTATTACAAAATGCAAAGGATTATTCAGATACAGCAATTGTTGTAATTGGTCGCCCGACTGGTGAGAGTAATGATAATCCGCAGAAGCAGTATAAGATCAATAAAAAGGATGGAGAAGTTGTTGTAGACGATACCAGAACTTCTTTAGATTTATCAACGGAAGAAGAAGCATTACTTACTTATGTAGGAGCGAATTTTGAACATGTGATCGTTGTGTTAAATACCGGAAATGTAATGACGCTTGGACAGATTGAAACGATTGATGGAATTGATGCATGCCTGCTCGCCGGATATACAGGACAGTATGCAGCGAGTGTACTGCCGGAAATCCTGTGGGGAGATGTAAACCCGAGTGGACATACAGCGGATACATGGGCTTATGATTTTAATACAGCAGCCAGTTATGTAAATGCTGGGGAAAATGGTGTAGGAAGTTATTCTAATGGAAAAGGACTTTATCCGTATAATGGAACCAGTAATGGTAACCTTGGAGAAGAATTTCAGTATGATCAGGTATCCTATGAAGATTATGCGGAAGGAATTTATGTTGGATACAAATGGTATGAAACTGCAGATGCAGAAGGCTATTGGAACCAAGTAGAGAATGATCATGGAAAAGGATACGAAGGGGTTGTACAGTATCCGTTTGGATATGGTCTTTCTTATACAACTTTTGACTGGGAGCTGAAAGATCACAGCGTAGAGATAGCTAAAGATGGATCAGTATCGGCTACAGTAAAAGTGACAAATACAGGAGATAAAGCAGGAAAAGATGTTGTAGAATTCTATTATACAGCTCCATATGAGAAGGGCGGAATCGAAAAAAGCGCGGTAGAGCTTGGTGATTATGCAAAAACAAAATTACTTGGACCGGGAGAATCAGAAGAAGTTGTTGTAACTGTATCAGCAGAGGATATGGCAAGTTATGATGCTTATGATAATAATAAGAATGGTTTTGCGGGGTATGAGCTGGATGAGGGTACCTATACTTTTTCTATCAGAACAGATTCCCATACTGTAAAAAATCAGTTTAATATTGATCTTAAGGATAACATTCAATATCAGGAAGACGGAACAACCGGAAATACGGTATCGAATAAATTTACCGGTGCAGACGCAGTAGACGGAGTCAGTCTGGATGGTTCGGAAAGTGAATCAGGAATTATATATTTAACACGTTCGGATTTTGCAGGAACATATCCAAAAGAAAATACCAAAACAAGGGAAATGGCAGAAAATGTCAAAAAACTGAATCTGTATACCGATGAGATGGCAAATGACTGGATCGATGAAAATGATGAGCCGATCACAACAGGTGCAAAGAATAATCTGAAGGTAGAAGAAAACGGTAAGCTTACAGAGCTTGGAATAGAACTTGGATCTGATTATGATGATCCAAAGTGGGAAGATGTATTGGATCAGTTGACAATCAAAGAAATGCAGACAGCTGTAAATTATGCATATGTAAATACAGGGGCATTTGAAAGTGTTGGAAAGCCAATTGCGTTGGATTTTGACGGACCGAACCAGGTTGGATCGTTTACACAGGGAATGAATGCATCAGGAACTGGTTTCGCAAATGCAACAGTACTGGCACAGACATGGAATAAAGATCTGGCATTTAATCAGGGATTACAGATGGGACAGGAAGGAGCAGCCTTTGGATATGGTGGTTTATATGGTCCATCCGTTAATATCCATCGTTCTCCACTTAATGGTAGAAACTATGAATATTTTTCAGAGGATTCAATACTTTCTGGCTTGATGTCCGGAAATGAAGTAAAAGGTGTTATGAGTGCAGGTATGTATGTGTATATAAAACACTTTATCTGTAATGATGGAGAGTCCGGAATTTACCGTGATTCTGTATATTTGTGGATGCCAGAGCAGGCATTACGTGAGGTTTATCTGAAGCCATTCAGAATCCTGGTTGAAGATTATGGCGCAACCGGACTTATGACTTCTTATAATCGTATCGGAGCTGTATGGGCTGGCGGAAGTGAAGCACTTTTGACTGGAATTCTTCGTGATGAATGGGGATTCAAAGGAACGGTTGTCACAGATTTTTCTGACCATGCAGAATATATGAACGGTGGACAGATGCTTCGTGCAGGTGGAGATATCTGGATGAATATGATGAGTCCGATCAATGGAGAAACAGAGTCGGCTTCTTATCAGAAAGCACTTCGTGAAACGGCAAAACATATTATCTATACTTATTTGAATGCTCGTGTGACAAACATGAATTATGCAGAAAAAACAGGAAATACGGATATATTAAGACCGACGATTACAAAGCAGACGAATCTGGTTCAGAAGATCGTAAAGGTACTTTATGTTCTGGCTGCTGTTTTAATTCTCTGGATGGCTTATGCTCTTTGGAAAGATGTGAAAAAGAGAAAAATTTTAAAAGCAGAAGACTATTATGAAAAGAAGAAACAGGAAAAGCTTGCGAAAAAGAAAAAATAAGAATGTATGAAAGAGGACTGCATATGATAGACAGTATTAAAAATTCATGGCAGCACTTCGCAGAAGCATCCCGGAGCCTCCAAATGGATCCGGGAGGGCGGTCTGTTCGTGATCGTCAGCAACCTGATCACAGTGCTCAAATATTTACTCTTGTTGTTCCTGCCGTTGGCATTTGCAGGACTTCCAAAAGTAGATTTCGGATTTCCGGGAATTGACATTACTTTATTCGGTGAGACTTTCAAGTGGAACATCATCGGATATGACGCCGCACATGGCGGACTTCCTTATTTTTGTGCGTACATGATCGCGATGGTAGTCGGAGAGTGTATTAACTTTCCGATCCAGAGAAATTTTGTATTCCGCAGTAAAGGAAAAGTATGGTATCAGGCATTCTGGTATCTGATCGCATTCTGTATTGTTACCTGTATCGTAAACTCGATCAACTGTATCTGGGTTGCGGTAGCCGGGATGTTTGTGCCGGGATGGTTATACAATATTGGAACGACAGTGTTGAATGGAGGGGTATCGATGGTGGTATTCTTCTTCGTAAATAAGATTATTTTCCCGGAAGGGGAAGGAAAGTAAGCGTTGTCAGGATTGACGGCGAATAAGAAAATAAAACGGGACAAATCCGTTGCGCAGGGCATTCCGAGAAGCCTCTGAGAGTGAAAATTGTGTCAGCAAAGGCTTCCACAATTTCTGAGTCTTCTCTCTATTGCACAACAATTGGATTTGTCTCGTTTTATTTTCTTATTCGCCTGACAACATTTTCTGCAAAACCCAAAAAAAGTGATAGAATAGAAGTAGTAAATTGTCAGAAAAGGAGAATCATTATCATGAAAGAAAATTTAAAAGTACTTATGATCAACGGAAGCCCGAAAGCAAACGGAAACACAGCCATTGCATTAAAAGAGATGGAGAATATTTTCAAAGAAAACGGAGTAGAAGTTGAGACAGTTGTTATCGGTAACAAAGCAGTCCGCGGCTGTATCGCCTGTGGTTCCTGCTACGAAAAAGGACAATGTGTTTTTGACGATGTAGTGAATGAGTTAGCGCCGAAGTTTGAAGAAGCAGATGGTCTTGTAATCGCAAGTCCGGTGTACTATGCGTCTGCAAATGCAACTCTGATCGCCTGTCTTGACAGACTGTTCTACAGCAGTCATTTTGATAAAACGATGAAAGTGGGAGCAAGCGTTGCCTGTGCAAGACGTGGCGGATGTTCTGCGACATTTGATGAGCTGAACAAATATTTTACCATTTCCGGAATGCCGGTTGCATCCAGCCAGTACTGGAACAGCATCCATGGAGCAGCACCGGGAGAGGCCGAAAAGGATGAGGAAGGAAGGCAGACGATGCGTACACTTGCAAGGAATATGACATTCCTGATGAAGAGCATTGCACTTGGAAAAGAGCAGTTTGGACTTCCGGAAAAAGAAGCAAAGATTCCGACAAATTTTATTCGGTAGAACAAGTAAAAGGCAGGGATTTGTGAAATATCACGAATCCCTGCCTTTAGAGTTGACAGCCAAATTTTCTTGTTTTATAGTGGAAGTTGCAATTTGGTAGGAAGTATTTAAAAGAGAGGTTTTGGTCATGGCACTTATAAAATCAATCATTATTTTAATTATAGGGTTTGCTCTATTGATGAAAGGAGCAGATTATTTTGTAGAAGGAAGTTCTTCTGTTGCGAAGCAGCTTCATGTTCCATCGATGATCATCGGTATGACCATCGTTGCAATGGGAACCAGCCTTCCGGAATGTGCGGTCAGTGTAACGGCATCCCTGACAGGAAATAACTCACTTGCGGTAAGTAATGTTGTCGGATCGAATATTTTCAACTTGATGGTTGTTTGTGGAGCCTGTGCGTTATTTGCACCTCTTACGATAAAAAAAGATACATTGAAAAAAGAGTTTCCATTATCAATTATCTGTGCGACCTTGCTGATGGTGCTTGGATATGTCGGGATGCTTTTAGGACATTTAGATGGCGGTGTATTTCTCCTTATTTTTGCAGCTTATCTGATCTGGATGATTGGTTCTGCCAAGAAAGCAAGAGCAGCACACAAAGAGAGTCAGATGATGCTCGAAGAGGGAGAATTAGTAGACGAAGAAATTCAGATCCTGCCACTTTGGAAATGTGCGTTATTTATTGTTGGCGGCATGATCGCAATCAAGTTTGGCGGTGATTTTGTTGTAGACAGTGCTTCAACACTTGCAAGCGCATTCGGACTCAGTCAGACACTTATCGGACTTACCATCGTTGCGATGGGAACCAGTCTTCCGGAACTTGTAACATCGATTGTTGCGGCAAGAAAGAATGAAGTGGATATGGCACTCGGAAATGTGATCGGTTCTAATATTTTCAATATCCTGTTGGTACTTGGAGTTGCAGCTGCCATCAGTCCAGTGAAATTTCTTACCGATAATATCATTGATACGGTTGTACTGATTGCGATGAGTCTTGTTGTTCTGGTGTTTGCATGGACTTCAAAAATGATCGACCGAAGAGAAGGCGCTACGATGCTTGGAATGTATGCAGTGTATATGGCATATATTTGCATACGATAAAATAAAAGAATCATAAGGAAAAATGGCTGTGGATTGAACCTGCCCCAAAAGTTAGACCTAAATTCTAACGATTGGAAGGCGGTTCAATTCACAGCTATTTTTATTGGGTCAGTGTACATTCTATTTTATACTGCCATAGAAAAAACATTGACATGTCTAACAAAAAGAGGTATAAAAAACGAGAGAATTTTGCGAAAAGGAGGAAGGCATAAGATGGGAAAGTACAATTTTGATGAAGTAATTGACAGACATGGAACGGATTGTCTGAAATATGATTTTGGAATGAAACGAAAGGGAAGAGATGATCTGCTTCCGCTCTGGGTGGCAGACATGGATTTCCGTCTGCCGGATGAAATTCTGGATGAATTCCACAAGAGAATTGACCATGGAATCTTTGGTTATACGGATCCGCTGGATGAATATTTTGCAGCAATGAACCATTGGTTCTCCACACGTTATGGATATACGATCGAACCGGAGTGGGTAACACTTGGTGCTGGGATTGTCTATGCACTTGGAACCAGCGTAAGAGCATTTACCGAAGAGGGAGATGCTATGATGGTTATGCAGCCGGTTTACTATCCATTCAGTGAAGTAATAAAAAATGACGGAAGAAGACTGGTGAACTGCCAGCTTCGCTATGAGAATAACCATTATTCCATCGACTTTGAAAAGATGGAAAAAATGATTCGGGAAGAAGGTGTCAAAGCTCTGATTTTCTGTAATCCCCACAATCCGGTGGGAAGAGTCTGGACAAGAGAAGAATTAGAAAGAGTTGCCCAGGTCTGTTTGAAATACAATGTAATCTGGATGGTAGATGAGATGCACTGTGATTTCATTTTCCCGGGACATACGTTCACAAGCTGCATGAATCTGGACGAAAAGTACCGTCAGATCCTTGCGCTTTACAGCTCCCCTGGAAAGACATTCAATGTAGCAGGATTTCAGCCGGCAAATATCATCATTCCAAATGAAGAGCTGCGGAAAAAATACCAGTGGGCGAATACACAGGCAGCTTACAGCCAGGGAAGTTTGATGGGACAGCTTGCAGTCAAGGTATGTTACACCAAAGGTGCTGAGTGGGTAGATGAACTGGTGCAGTATATTTATGAAAATGTAAAATATATGAGCAAGTTCGTGAAAGAGAATTTCCCGAAAGCGAAGATGGTAGAGCCGGAAGGAACCTATCTGGTATGGGTTGATTTCTCTGGTTATGGTTTTAGTAATGAAGAACTGGAACATCTGATGCTTGAAGAGGCAAAACTGTGGCTGGATTCGGGAATTATCTTCGGACCGGAGACCGCTCAGTTTGAGAGATTCAATGTTGCCTGCCCGCGTGTGACTTTGGAACAGGCACTGACTCAGCTGAAAGACGCACTGAATAAGCATCTGGCAGCAAAATAATATAAAAAGAGGATTGAGAGGGAAAAAAGATGGACAAACAAAAGAAAAATATGGGGGCAGTGGCATTTCTTCCACTGATCGTATTTCTGGTATGTTATGTAGGGTGCGGGATTACATTTACCCTGCTTGGAGCAGACGAACCGTTCGGAAAGTTCCCGCGTCACGTCGCGCTTCTTGCAGGGTGTGCGGTAGCACTTCTCCTTAACCGTGGCATTGGTGTACAGGATAAGCTGAATATTATGACAACGAGCATGGGAAATTCAGGAGTTATGATGATCGTTCTGATCTACCTGATGGCTGGTGGATTCCAGGGAGCAGCAGCGGCAATGGGCGGAAAAGATTCGGTTGTGAATCTCTGTCTGCATTTTATTCCGGTGAAGCTTTTGGTTCCGGGTGTATTTTTGATGTGCTGCTTTATTTCTACATCGATCGGAACATCCATGGGAACGATTGCAGCGATGGCTCCGATTGCGATCAATGTGGCACAGGGAGCGCATTTAAATGTTGCGGTAGTCGGTGCGGCAGTGATCGGAGGATCTTATTTTGGAGATAACCTTTCCATGATTTCAGATACAACCATTTCTGCAGCAGAAGGATGTGGTTCTGAGATGAAAGACAAATTTAAAATGAACTTTTTCATTGCTCTTCCGGCGGCAATTGTGGCAATGATCCTGTACTCGATTTTTGGCGGAGTCGGAAGCGGAGCAATCGAAGCAGGAAGCTATAGTATCATCGAAGTCCTTCCTTATTTTATTGTTCTAATTGCGGCACTTATGGGAGTTAATGTTGCAGTAGTCCTTTTTGTCGGAATACTTGCATCCGGTATCATTGGACTTTGTGTCGGAAGCTGTGGATTTTTTGAATGGATCCAGGCAATTGGAAGTGGTATGAGTGATATGTTCAGCATCAGTATCGTTGCCATTCTTGTATCCGGTATCATCGGTCTTGTACGTGAATATGGCGGTGTTGAATGGCTGGTGGGCGCGATCAGCAGCAAGATCAAGAGCAGACGTGGTGCGGAATATGGAATCGGACTGATGTCAGGTATCCTTTCCGCAGCTATGGTAAATAATACGATCGCAATCATTGTTACCTGTCCGATCGCAAAAGAAATCGGGGAAAAATATAAGATCGCACCGAAGAGACTTGCCAGTCTGGTGGATATCTTTGCCTGCGCATTTATTGCACTGATGCCACATGATGGTGGTATGCTGATGATTACGGCACTTGCTGATGTATCACCGCTTAATGTACTGAAATATTCGTTCTATATGTTTGGACTGATCATTGCGACCTGCGTTACGATACAGTTCGGATTGATGGACAAGAAAAATTAGACAGGATGAAATTTAAAATATGAAAGATCTAACAAAAGGAAAACCATCCACACTGATACTGGCTTTTGCGCTGCCGATCTTTTTCGCAAATCTTCTGCAGCTTACATACAGTCTTGTGGATACCAGAATTGTCGGAACTTTCCTGGGAGAGGACGCGCTGGCGGCTGTCGGCGCGACCACAACCTTAAGTAATCTGATCGTAGGATTTCTGCAGGGACTTTCCGGTGGATTCGCCATTATCATCGCACAGAAATTCGGTGCAAAGGATTATAAAAATGTGAAGAAATCATTCGCAATGTCGCTGACCATGGGTACAGGAATTGCAATATTTTTTACGGTGTTCGGATTGTTATTTTTACAGCCGATCTTAAATATACTGAATGTTCCGTCAGATCTGATGGCAACGGCAAAAAGCTATATTTTCGTGATCATTGCAGGGCTTGTGGCAACATTTCTTTATGATGCATGTGCGGCAGCACTCCGGTCACTCGGAGATACCGTGACGCCTCTTGTGATCCTGGCAATCTCAGTTGCACTGAATATTGTTGGGGATCTGCTTTTTGTCGTAGTGCTGAAAAGCGGAGTGCGGGGAGCTGCGATCGCAACGGTACTGGCACAGGCAATCGCCTTTGTTGTGTGCTGGATTTATATGGTAAAGAGATATGAACTGTTAAGACTTAGCCGGGAAGATTTTAAAGATCCGAATCCGGTTATGGTGAAAAATATGTTGGGTGCGGGAATGTCCATGGGATTCATGAGTTCTCTGATCAATATCGGTTCCCTGACGCTTCAGACAGCGATCAATAAACTTGGAAATGATTATATCGTAGCACAGACAGCGGCCCGGAAGCTGACTGAAATGTTCATGATCATGTTTACAGTATTTGGTAATACGATGGCGACCTACTGTGGACAGAACCTTGGAGCAGGAAAGATCGACCGGATCAAAAAAGGGATCTGGCTTGCGATTTTCTATACTTGTATCTGGTGTACACTTGTGATCGTGGCAAGCTACACGATTGGAGATAAACTGGTCTATCTGGTAACAGGTACATATAATGAAAATGTGATCTTAAATGCGACCAGATATCTGAAATTTGATACATTGTTTTATTATGTAACAACAGTAATCTGCATTGTGCGAAATGCCATGCAGGGACTGGATGACCATATTACACCGATCGTATCAAGTACACTTGAGATGCTTGGAAAAATAGTGATCGCATTTACACTGGTTCCACATCTTGGATACACGGGGGTTATCATTGCGGAGCCGATTGTGTGGTTTGTTATGGTGATTCCGCTGATCGTGCAGATTTTCCGGATGCCGGTGCTGAAGCAGACAAGCCTTTCTTGACACTATTCATACGCCTGTGCTAGAATAGGCTTGTTTCAGAAAAATAAATACAGATGCGTAAGGTGTCAATCAGACGGAACGTCTGGATTGGTGAAAAGGGAAACAGGTGCAAGTCCTGTACGAACTCGTCACCGTAATTTGCAAGCTTAGGCTGTCATACCACTGGGAGACCGGGAAGGAAAGCCACAAGCGTCTGAGCAATCAGTCGGGAGACCTGCCTTTCGCAGTACAGGAACGGAAAGTTCATGCCACGAGTAACTGGCAGTACGAAAGATAGAAACTTCAGACTGATTTTGCAGAGGGCAAAATGTCAGTTTCTTTTTTGTACGCCCTCGTTAAATTTAGATACGGGGGATTTTTTTGCTTACAAAAAATATGCTGTAAAGTGTAATGAATATCATTCCGATTCCTGAAAGTATGACAAAAAAGTCAGGGAGGATCAAGATGAAGAAACGAGTATTAGTAGCATTATTGGCAACAGCACTTACGGTGTCTATGATGACTGGATGTGGAAGCAAGAAGACAGAGGACACTTCTTCTACAAAGACAGAAGAAACATCCGAAGACAGCGATCAGGAGGCAGCAGACAAAGTGGCAAAGCTGATCGATGACATTTATGTACAGGAAAGAACAGACAAGACAGATGAACAGTGTAAGGCTGCAAAAGAAGCCTGGGATAAGCTTACTGATGCACAGAAAGAACTGGTAGAAGGCGAGAACGCTGATCCGGATTATTTTGGAAGGGATACAGGCGATGCATCGAAAGATGATCCGCTGAACGAAGATAACATCGGAGAAAATGAAATTCTGGTTGTAAGCTTTGGTACATCTTTTAATGACAGCCGTGCAGAGGATATCGGTGGTGTGGAAAAAGCACTTCAGGCAGCATATCCGGACTGGTCTGTAAGAAGAGCATTTACAGCACAGATCATCATCAACCATGTACAGGCCCGTGATGATGAGAAGATCGACAATATGGATCAGGCACTGGAAAGAGCAGTCGACAACGGGGTTAAGAACCTGGTCGTACAGCCGACACATCTGATGCATGGTGCCGAGTATGATGAACTGACAGAAGCAGTTGAGAACTACAAAGATAAATTTGAATCTGTAAAAATTGCAGAACCACTTCTCGGTGAAGTCGGAGCGGATGAAACAGCGATCAATGAGGATAAAGCAGCTGTTGCAGAAGCAATTACAGCAGAAGCTGTAAAGACAGCTGGATTTGACAGCCTGGATGCGGCAAAAGAAGAGGGAACCGCATTTGTATTTATGGGACATGGAACTTCACACACAGCAAAGATCAGCTATTCTCAGATGCAGGCACAGATGGAACAACTTGGTTATGAGAATGTATTTATCGGAACCGTAGAAGGCGAACCGGAAGATACCGCTTGTGAAGCAGTAATCGAAAAGCTCAAAAATGCAGGATACAAGAAAGTAATCCTTCGTCCACTGATGGTTGTAGCAGGAGATCATGCAAACAACGATATGGCAGGCGATGATGACGATTCTTGGAAGAGCCAGTTTGAAGCATCCGGAGCATTTGACAGTATTGATACACAGATTGCAGGTCTTGGTGAGATCGATGCGATCCAGCAGCTTTATGTGGCACATACACAGGCTGCAATTGATGCAGAATAAATAAAAAAAGAGGGATTTATAAGATGAAAAAGAAACTGTTAGTATTGGTATTATCTGCTGTAATGGCAGTGGGAATGATGAGTGGATGCGGTGCAAAATCAGACACATCAGATACGAAAGCAAAGACAGCAGAAAGCTCTTCTGCTAAAGAAGAGGAAACAGAGGAACAGACAGAGTGTGAGCTTGAAGACGGAACCTACACAGCAGAGTTCAAGACTGACAGCGGAATGTTTCATGTAAATGAAGCGAATGATGGAAAAGGAACACTCACAGTAAAAGACGGGAAAATGACGATCCATGTCAGCCTGGTTTCTAAGAATATCGTCAACCTGTTTGAAGGAACATCCGAAGATGCACAGAAAGATGGTGCAGAACTTCTGGAACCTACAACAGATACGGTAACCTATAGCGACGGTGCAACAGAAGAAGTTTATGGATTTGATATTCCGGTTCCGGAGCTGGACAAAGAGTTTGATGTTGCTCTTATCGGAACCAAAGGTGTCTGGTATGATCACAAAGTAAGTGTAACAGATCCGGTGAAAGTAGAAGAATAAAATAATACAGGAAGAGCTGCCTTTTGAAAAGAAAAGGCGGCTCTTTTTTGCTATAAAGCCTTGTTTGCAATCATTTCAATTAAAAGCTGAACAATGGTAAAAATACCGATCCGTGGGTTGAGAGAACCTTCGTGATAGTTCCAGTCAGTCTCCAGTATTGGCCTATAAATCAGCAGATCTGCTGTTTCATGGAGTGCCACAAAATCTTGTTGCTCCAAATTATCGCGAAATTGCGGCAGACATGGGATTTTCTTTTATAAAGAAGATAGTGTATACTATAAAAGTAGAAAAGGAAGAAAGGAAGTTAAAATACAATGTACTATGTACCAGACGGCACGAAAGAGTGCGGATTTTATGAATGTAAGAAATGTGGCAATCGCTTTTTGTCTTTACAGACAATGAAAAGAATCCCTTGTCCGGAATGT
>OHZE01000424.1_pt1 | contig 13748 bp, 8 predicted proteins | sample 1580371 | NCBI WGS metagenome assembly OHZE01 (sample SAMEA3882527, study PRJEB24775) | human gut metagenome | biome: human-associated habitat; feature: intestine environment; material: feces | place: Netherlands | collected 2009/2010
GAGGAATGCCAAAACAAAATCGGCTTCTTCATTACCTATGAACACCTCTTCTCCACCTGGCTCGGGGAAAATGCCAACTTCGATGTTGCCACGTTGAGCGCGGCATTGGGCAATTTCGACCGCCTTCTGAATCCCAACTTTGCCTCCGTCTATGGAGGAATCTTCAAAACCTTGCGTGAAGGTCTCAGCAAGCTCGGCGACAACCCCGCCGCGCAGACCAAAGCTCTCCGGAAACTCATCGATCTCATCAAGGACATCCCCACCGACGGCACCCAGGACTACGACGTGCTCGGCTATGTCTATGAATTTCTCATCAGCAATTTCGCCGCCAGTGCCGGCAAGAAGGCAGGCGAATTTTATACGCCGCACGAGGTGGCTATGGTCATGTCGGAAATCGTGGCCGAACACCACCAAGACAAAACAGAGCTCGAAATCTACGACCCCACCTCAGGGTCGGGTTCGTTGCTCATCACCATCGGTAAGGCCGTCAGCAAGCACATCGCTGGTCGAAACAAAGTGAAATACTACGCCCAGGAACTCATCGAGAGCACCTACAACCTCACCCGCATGAACCTCGTCATGCGCGGCATCATCCCCGACAACATCAAGGCCCGCTGTGCCGACTCTCTTGACGAAGACTGGCCGCTCGAAGAAAAAGACAACGACATCGCCAAGCCGCTCGCCGTCGACGCCGTGGTCAGCAATCCGCCTTATTCGCAGCACTGGGATCCCAAGGACAAGGAAACTGATGTTCGCTTTGCCCAGTATGGTCTCGCGCCGAAAACGAAGGCCGACTATGCCTTTCTCCTCCACGAACTCCACCATCTCAAGCCCGATGGCATCCTCACCATCGTCCTTCCCCACGGCGTGCTCTTCCGTGGTAAGGCCCCACGCCTCTGTGCGCCCGACGGCACTCTCCTGCCTGCCGACGAGCGTGAAGATGGACAGGCTGAAGGACAGATTCGCGCCCAGCTCATTGAGAAGAACAACATCGACGCCATCATCGGCCTGCCGCCCAACATCTTCTTCGGAACGGGCATCCCCACCATCATCATGGTGCTGCGGAAGAATAAACGGGATTCGGACGTTCTGATTATTGATGCGTCTAAGGGCTTTGAGAAGGACGGCAAAAACAACAAGCTGCGTGCCTGTGATATCAAACGCATTGTGGATGCTTACAAGGAACGCCCGGAGAAAATCGAAAAGTTCGCACGCAGAGTATCCCGTGCGGAGATCGTTCAGAACGATTACAACCTGAACATCCCCCGGTATGTGGATTCCTCGGAAAAGGCTGAGAGCTGGGATATCTACGCTTCCATGTTTGGCGGCATCCCCGAGGCCGAACTGCAAGACCTGTCTGCCTACTGGACAGCATTCCCGCACCTGAAAGCGGCTCTGTTCAGCCCGGACAACGAAGCCTATTGCCGTCTGAATGTGGCCAATTTGAAGAATGCTGTTCTGTTCCACCCGGATGTGGTGGCGTTCAAGACCGCTTTCCAGAATGCTTTCGGTGACTTTGATGCCTACTTGAAGTCCGCACTCATCGACGGCATGACGCAGCTGAATGCTGCCGGCGAGGAAGAACGCCTGAGCCGGGAGATCTTTGCCCGGCTGGCAGGAATTCCACTGGTTGACCGCTATGCAGCATACCAGCTTTTGGACGACGACTGGAAGAAAATTGCCATCGACCTTGAAATCATCCAGACCGAGGGTTTTGCCGCAACCAAGCAGGTAGACCCCAACATGGTGCTGAAAAAGGATGCCGAGGTACAGGACGGCTGGGTGGGTCATGTGCTGCCCTTTGAGCTGGTGCAGAGCGTTAAAATGCATGAGGAAGTGGCAGCACTGCGGGCAAAAGAAACTCGCCTTGCCGAAATTGCAGGCGAGTATGAAAGCTATCTGGACGAACTGAGCGAGGAGGACAAGGAACAGGATTTTGTCAACGATAGTGCCTTTGTTGCGGCTGAAGTCAAAAAGGCCATCAAGGCGCGGGAGGTAGAGCCAGCTACCTTGAGCATCCTGAAAGATGTGGACGCGCTGTTCGCCGAGGAAAAGACCCTGAAAAAGCAGGTCAAGGACGACAGTGCCGCCCTCCACCAGCGCACCAAAGGCGTGATTGAACGCCTGACCGATGAAGAAGTGCGTGACCTGCTGTATCGCAAGTGGATCTTGCCCCTGATGGAAAATCTGAACAGCCTGCCGGATGCCGTTCTGGACGATTTTGTAAAGCAGTTGGATGCCGTCTGCAAGAAATATGAAACCACCTTTGAGGACGTAGAGAGCCAGATTGCCGATACCGAGCACGAATTGCTGGGGCTGCTGGACGATCTGCAGGGAAATGAATTTGACATGAAGGGCATTGCAGAGCTCAAAAAGTTGCTAGGAGGTGAATGATTATGCAGGATAACGAGAAAAAACCTGCCCTCCGGTTCAAGGGCTTCACTGACCCTTGGGAACAGCGTAAGTTAGCTGAGCTGACAAAAACAATAACGACGGGCAAGAGTGTAAACTCTGATGAAGGCGAAGTTAGCGATGGAGATATAGGAGTACTAAAAACAAGTTGTGTTTCGTATGATCGATTTAACCCATCCGAAAGTAAGCCTGTTGTAAAAAGTGAACAACAGCTTGTTAAATGTGCTGTTGAGAAAGACAGTGTCATTGTCAGCAGAATGAATACACCGGAACGTGTCGGAGCTTGTGGCTATGTATCGACGGATTTTCCAAATTTGTTCCTTCCAGACAGACTCTGGAAACTAAAATTTCAAGATACGGTGGACACATATTTTGTGTATATGATGCTGGTGTCCAGTGCTTATAAAGAGAAAATAACTTCGATGGCTTCCGGGACAAGTGGCTCTATGTACAATATTCCGAAGGAAACGTTTCTGAATTTGCAGCTAGTGATTCCCGCTAAAATCGATGAACAAAAACAGCTAGGGAAGATTTTGAAAAAGATTGACACCCTTATCACCCTTCATCAGCGTAAGTATGAGAAGCTGGTGAATATCAAAAAGTCCATGTTGGACAAGATGTTCCCGAAAAATGGCGCATCGGTGCCAGAAATTCGCTTTAAGGGTTTTACTGACCTTTGGGAACAGCGTAAGCTGGAAGAATATCTCGAAGTTTCAGGTCAAAAGAACTTTGAAGGAATATATACCAAAGAAGATGTCTTGTCCGTTTCGGGCGATTTTGGAATTGTGAATCAGATTGAATTTCAGGGACGTTCATTTGCAGGAGCATCCGTTGCCAATTATGGTGTGGTTGAAACCGGCGATATTGTTTACACTAAATCACCCCTGAAATCTAATCCTTATGGCATCATTAAAGCTAATAAAGGAAAAAATGGCATCGTGTCAACGTTATATGCCGTTTACAAGCCAAAACAAAGTGCCAATCCAGAATTTGTCCAGAATTATTTTGAGCAGGATGCCAGAATGAATAATTATATGCACCCACTCGTCAACAAAGGTGCAAAAAACGACATGAAGGTATCCGCAGAAAATGCGCTCAAGGGACAAATCGTTTTTCCTGACATCAAGGAGCAAAGAACAATCTCTGAGTTTTTCCGCAATCTTGACACCCTTATCACCCTTCATCAACGTAAGTTGGAAAAGTTGCAAAACATCAAGAAATCCTGTCTTGAAAAGATGTTTGTATGAAAATAAGTGGTGCAATTTGCCCATAATCAGAAGATGGACGTATCGGCGTTTGTTGTTTGGCTAAGGAGTAACGCAATTTCTCTTGCCCGTTCAGAATATGCAAAACAGGCTGATGAATAAAAATCAAGGCAATGTCAAACGCTTGGAACTGCTGTGTTTTAAAGCTATCGGGAGTTAAAAATCAAAATTTGAGCCGAAAACGCAAAACCGAAAGTGAAATTTTCAGCGAACATTCGGTAGGCGGTGGAAAATAGCTGCTGAAAGTGTGCATTTGCTCCTACTTGGGAACAGCGTGAGTTTGAAGAAATAGCGGTACGTTCCTCTGTTATGAGTGATAAAAAAGGACTTCCGCGTGTTGAATACGAGGACATTATTTCAGGTGCTGGCCGGCTTAATAAAGATATAAAATTAAAAGAAAGCGAAAAAGTGGGCATTGTATTTCATAAGGGAGATGTTCTTTACGGAAAACTTCGTCCGTATCTACAAAATTGGCTTTTAGCGACATTTAATGGCCTTGCCGTAGGAGATTTTTGGGTTTTGCAACCTCAAAACACAGATAGCAGTTTTCTATACCGATTGGTACAGAGCCAGCGATTTGACGGGGTTGCTAATCAATCGACTGGAACAAAGATGCCAAGAGCGGATTGGAAACTTGTTTCAAAAACAAAATTTGCGATGCCGCATTCAGTAGATGAACAAGCTGCCATTGGCGCATACTTTGAGCATCTGGATACCCTTATCACCCTTCATCAGCGTAAGCTGGAAAAGCTTGCACAAATTAGAAAAGCCTTCGCAGAGAGGTGCTTTTTACAAAGTCGAAAGGAGTTCGTTATGGCGTTTACAAAAGAAGCCGATTTTGAAGAGGCGGTGGTAAAGCTCCTGATAGAACGCGGCTGGAAAGATGGTGTGCTGAAGAACTACACCGAACAGCAGCTGATCCAGAATTGGGCGAACATCCTTTTTGAAAACAACCGTGGCATTGATCGACTGAACGATTATCCGCTGACGGATGGCGAGATGCAGCAGATCATGGAACAGGTCATGAATGCGAAAACGCCGATGAAGCTGAATAAATTTATCAACGGCAAAAGTGTGCTTATCAAGCGTGACAATCCTGACGATAAGCTGAATTTCGGCAAAGAAGTGTCCCTGAAAATCTATGACCGTCTGGAAATTGCAGCCGGACTTAGCCGCTACCAGATCGCAGAGCAGCCAAAGTTCCCCACCAAGTCCAAAATTTTGAATGACCGCCGCGGCGATTTGATGCTGCTCATCAATGGTATGCCGGTCATTCACATGGAACTGAAAAAGAGCGGTGTTTCCATCAAACAGGCTTGCAACCAGATTGAAAAATACGCGGCAGAGGGCATTTTTACGGGACTGTTCTCGCTGGTGCAGATTTTTGTGGCCATGAACCCGGAAGAAACGGTCTACTTTGCCAATCCCGGCCCGGAAGGACAATTCAACCCCAGCTACTATTTCCATTGGGCGGACTTCTACAACGAGCCGATGAACGACTGGAAAGACGTTACAACGGCACTTTTGTCTATCCCGATGGCGCATATGTTGGTGGGCTTTTATACTGTGGCCGATGGTTCCGATGGCATTTTGAAGGTGATGCGCAGTTATCAGTACTACGCTGCCAGCAAAATTTCGGATGCCGTTTCCAAGGCGAAATGGGAAAATGACCAGCAGCGCGGCGGCTACATCTGGCACACCACAGGTTCCGGCAAGACCATGACTTCTTTCAAGTCCGCTCAACTGATTGCATCTTCCAAGGATGCGGACAAAGTGATTTTTCTGATGGACCGAATCGAGTTGGGTACCCAGAGCCTGAAAGAATACCGCAACTTTGCAGAGGAAAACGAGGAGGTGCAGGCTACCGAGAACACGGATGTTCTTGTGGACAAGCTGAAAAGCACTTCGCCGTCCGATACGCTCATCGTGACTTCCATCCAGAAGATGAGCAACATCAAGGATGATGCACAAAACAAGCTGAACCCCAACGACATTGCGCTGATCAACGCAAAGCGGTTGGTTTTTATCGTGGACGAGTGCCACCGCTCTACCTTTGGCGATATGATGCAGACCATCAAGCATACATTCCCGAAAGCGCTGTTCTTTGGTTTTACCGGCACGCCAATCCAAGGCGAAAACCAGAAGAAAATGAGCACCACCGCCACCGTTTTCGGCAACGAGCTGCATCGGTACAGCATTGCAGACGGCATCCGGGATCACAACGTGCTGGGCTTTGACCCTTACAAGGTGCTGACCTTCAAGGACAGCGACTTGCGGAAAGCGGTCGCACTAGAAAAAGCAAAGGCATATTCTGTGGACGAAGCTCTGGCCGACCCACAGAAGAGCAAGGTGTTTTATAAGTATCTAAATCTGCCGATGACAGGCGGAAAAGATGCGCTCGGTGAGGAGATAAAGGGCATCGAGGATTATATTCCCAACACCCAGTATGAGGGCGAAGAACACCAGAAAGCCGTGGTGGAGGACATTTGCGAGAACTGGCAGACCCAGAGCCGCAACAGCAAATTTCATGCCATTTTTGCAACCTCCAGCATCCCGGAAGCCATCCAATATTACAAGAGGTTCAGAGAAGCTGCACCATGGCTGAAAGTCACCGCACTATTTGACCCCAACATTGACAACAACGGCAAAGGTATCACCAAAGAAGAAGGGCTAAAAGAGATCGTAGAAGACTATAACGCCCGCTATGGACAGGACTTCAGCATTCCGACCTTTGCCAAGATGAAAAAGGACATTGCGGCACGGCTGGCGCACAAATTGCCCTACCAGCGCATTGAGCGTACCCCGGAAAAACAGCTTGATCTGCTGATCGTGGTGGATCAGATGCTGACAGGCTTTGACTCCAAGTGGATCAACACCCTGTATCTGGATAAAATGCTGCAATACGAAAATCTGATTCAGGCGTTCTCCCGCACCAACCGACTGTTTGGCGATGACAAACAGTTTGGCACCATCAAGTATTACCGCCGTCCGCACACGATGGAGAAAAACATCGCAGATGCGGTAAAAGAGTATTCCGGCGATAAACCGTTTGGCCTGTTTGTAGATAAACTGGACAAGAACGTGGAAAAACTGAATGCCCTCTATGCGGAGATCAAAGATCTGTTTGTGTCGGCGGGCATTGAAGAGTTTTCGCAGATCCCTGCGGATATAGCAGAGCGCAAAAAGTTTGCCGACCTGTTCCAGTCCTTCAACGAAAATCTGGAAGCAGCCAAGGTGCAGGGCTTCGAGTGGGATAAGCCCATTGTGATCATCAACGAGGATGCAGATGAGAAAACGGAACTTCATGCGGACTTTGACGAGAGAACGTTCAAAGTGCTGGCACTCCGCTATAAAGAGCTGTTCACGCCGAATCCGGATGGCAGTGAAAATGACCCGGACGATGACGTTCCCTATGCGGTGAACAGCTATCTGACCACCATTGATACTGCTGACATCGACACGGATTACATGAACTCCCGCTTTGAAAAGTACCTGAAAATTTTCTATCAGGAGGGTGCAGAAGCAGAAGCCATCCATCAGGCCGAAACGGAGCTGCACAAGACCTTTGCCACCCTCTCGCAGGAAGAACAGAAATATGCGAATATTTTCCTGCACGACATTCAAAGCGGCGCAGTGGTTCCGCAGCCGGGAAAGACCTTGCGGGAGTACATTGCCGAGTACATCGCCCAAAAGCAGAACGACCAGATCTACAAAGTAGCTGAAGTTTTCGGCTTGGACGAAAAGAAGCTGCGGGCATTCATGCGTGCAAACATCACCGAAGCCAACATTAACGAGTTTGGCCGTTTTGATGACCTGAAAGCCACTGTGGACAAGGCAAAAGCAAAGGCATATTTTGAGGCAATTGAGGGGACAAAACTCATTCCTCCCAAAGTGCCTGTCAAGTATGATAAACTCTTGCGCGAGTTCATCGTAAGTGGCGGATTTGACCTAAAAATGCCGAAAGAATCATAAAATGGGTGCAAAATCACCCTGCTGACCAAGAGCCGAGGCGCGTCCTCGGCTCTTTTTTCGCGCCAAAATCCCAAAACACACCTACTTGGGAACAGCGTAAGCTGGGTGATGTTGCTGATATTGTTGGTGGTGGAACGCCAAGCACCAACAATCCAAACTACTGGGATGGAGATATTGATTGGTATGCACCCGCTGAAATAGCAGGACAAATCTATTTTGATTCCAGCCAAAGAAAGATAACCGAACAGGGCTATGAAAATAGTTCTGCGAAGATGCTTCCACCCGGTACAGTTCTGTTCACTTCTCGTGCGGGCATCGGAAAAACTGCCATTTTATCGAAAAAAGGTTGCACAAATCAGGGATTTCAATCCATTGTTCCGTATAATGACGAATTGGATTCTTATTTTGTCTTTTCTCGAACTGACGAGTTGAAACAATATGGTGAGCTTGTCGGAGCGGGCTCAACGTTCGTTGAAGTTTCGGGAAAGCAGATGGCTGCTATGAATCTGAAAATGCCGACAACAATAGAAGAGCAACAGACAATAGGCCGTTTTTTTAAGCGACTCGACACACTTATCACCCTTCATCAGCGTGAGCATATAAAACCGATTTTGGAGGTAAAACGTGTTAAATGAAATGAATGAAAACAACCTGTTCTGCGATTATTATGAGCAGTGGGTTGCCGTATACAAAGAGGGTGCAGTTCGCCCGGTTACATTGGATAAGTACAAAATGACCCTTTCTTGGGTGAGAAGGCTGGCACCTGATTTGAAGTTGTGCGAGGCTTCCAGAGTGATGTATCAGCAGCTTTTGAACGATTATGCTGTAGGCCACGAGCGTCAGACCACGATGGACTTCCACCATCAGCTGAAAGGGGCTATCATGGATGCCGTGGATGATGGACTGATTGTGAAAGATCCGACCCGAAAAGCGATCATCAAAGGCAAGCCCCCGGTTCCTAAAAAGGTGAAGTATCTGAACCAGTTTGAACTGCATCTTTTACTGAGCGACTTGGATCTACAGGGAAAACTCAACTGGGACTGGATGATTTTGCTGATTGCCAAAACCGGCATCCGCTTTTCCGAAGCTTTGGCGATCACTCCTGCGGATTTTGACTTTTCGCACCAGATGCTTTCCATCAATAAAACATGGGATTATAAGGGGAACGGCGGATTTCTGCCGACAAAAAATAAATCGTCTGTCCGCAAAATTCAGATCGACTGGCAGACGGTGATCCAGTTCGCAGCACTGGTAAAGGACGTTCCTGAAGATAAGCCGATTTTCGTGTTCAAGGAACACGCTTACAATTCCACCGTCAACGATGTTCTGGAACGGCACTGCAACCGGGCCAAGATCCCGGTCATCTCGGTACATGGTCTGCGGCATACCCACGCTTCGGTGCTTTTGTTTGCAGGGGTATCCATTGCAAGCGTAGCAAGGAGGCTGGGGCATTCCAGCATGACAACCACGCAGAAAACCTACCTGCACATCATTCAGGAACTGGAAAATCAGGACATCGACCTTGTAATGCGGTCACTCTCTGGATTAAGCTGATAAAATAATCAACCATCGCTCGCGCTGGTGAAGGATGATAAGAGAAAAGCCAAACCTCAAGCTGTACAGGATGTACGGTGAGGTTTGGCTTTTTGGTATCAGCTGCTCTTTTGATTTTCGTTCATAATTCTTCTGGCTCGTCCGCGCGTGGTGTCCTCAAAGGTTTCATCCTCGCTGAATCGCAGCCAATAGGGGTCTTCCATCAGGCAGGCGTTGGTGCGTTTGACGATTTCCCATGCATTGTAGTCCGGCAGACCCATCATTTTCAGAATTTCCTTGCAGTCCATCCGATTTTTCGGAAAGATTCGTTTCTTTGCCCAAACCACCACATCGACCAATGGAACTTCACGTTTGTCACCGATGAAAAGGTTCAGTGGGAGGCTGTACTGCGGCACGCCCTCATTTGCGCAAAGAGACTGCCCATCTTCGCTTAGGTGTGCAATTTCTTTTTCATCCATCATCAATTTCAGATAGGCCATTTTATCACCCCATGGCGGCTTTCAGGTAGTGCAGACGGTATTTCAGGTATTGACGGATCGCAGATGCTCTTTTTTCGCTCAACAATGCAAGAATAGGCGAGATGGACTGAATGATTTCACTATACAACTCGTCCAAGTCACGCGTTGGCAGCACAGGCTCATCGATCATCTTGATTTGCTGGGCATGGTGACTGCGGAACGGTTTGGCTTTGTCGAACTGATAACGGAGCTTCGTGTCAGTCAATTCTTCATCCGTTGCCCACGCAAGCAGACTACCGCCATTGTCGTAAATAGGCGGAGCATAATTTTTTCCATTCCGGACGATCACATCAAAATTGTTTTCGTGGCGGTCTTCGTTGCCGATAAAGGCGTCAAATGCCAGCATTTGATAAAGCCACTTCTTACCATATAGTTCTATCGCATACTGGAACAATGCTTCCGGTGAAGCGGCTCGACCGCTGGCAAGGAAATGGGCATCAGCCAAGTCTGCAAAATGATACAGCTGTTCATCGTCCGTTGTGAACTTGGGGCAAACGCTGACCACATCACAGGAATAGGTCTGAATGTCGGGAAAGAGTTTGGCAGGCATCAGGGCGTATTCCACATGCGGCAGACCCAGAACCTGCGCAATCAGCGATGCCATCACCTCAGAATATGGCTCATATCCAGCCGTTCCGGCCTCTGTGATGGAGTTGCCTTTGACCATAACAAGCTGATCATCTACATGATACCAGCCCTTTGAGAGCATTCCACGGCTCGTCCGTGTTTCACGCTTTTCAACCAACTGGATTTTTGCAGGGACTTCAATTGGGCTCATGGTATCACGCTCCTTTGCTCCATTATACCATGTTTGGATGGATAGACAAGGTAAACTATGGTCAATAGCAAAAATCAAAACATCAAATTGTTTTTTGAAATTTGAAGTAGAAAAGTCAAATCAAATATGAAATTTCGATAGAAACATTAAATTTTTCGCTCAATAAGTGAAATGAACGCTCAAAAAAATGAAATCCAAACCCCAAAAGTGAAATTTGATGGTTGAATACTGAAAAAGTGTTAAAAAGATTTTGATATTCTAAATTCGACTTGAACTGTTTTTTGCATATCGTCCTTGCAGATAGCCCTTGGAGATGTTCTCACCTTTCCGGGGAGAGAACTCGGTCAGGGCGTAAATATCGGTCTGCATGGTCTTTTCGTCCTTTTCGGCAAACCAGATCTGATCTCGCCGCAGCAAAGTTAAGTCAAGAAGTCCGGTATCGTGCGTGGTGAAGATGAGTTGTGCATGGTTTGTATTGATAGCGGCATCCTGCACCATCTCGATCAGATGCCTTGTCAGCAGCGGGTGCATACTGGATTCGATCTCGTCTACTACCAAAACAGACCCGGATTCCAAAGCGGCAAGCCACATACCGATGCGAGAGAAGAAACGCTGTGTTCCAACGGATTCCTGCCCCAACGGGAGCCAGAAACCCTTAGAAGTGCCATCTTCGGCATCGAGGGTGTGCAGTGCGGAAATGATAGGCTCTTCCTTGGAGCCTGTAATGCGGATGTCCTTGATACCGAGGTCTGCATACAGCATTTCATGCAGGATACGGCTCTTTTCAGAGCCGCCCTGCCGAATGGCAGATAATGTAGCATCCAGCCGCATTTCGGTTCCCATAAAGCCTGTCAGCTTTTCAAAGAACCACAGATACGCTTTTTCGGTCTGGGGGCAGTTCCACTCGTTCGAGCTGGACAGATAAAGGCGGTTTTCAGCAGTTCGTCCAGCAAGCGTGAACTGCTCTTGAATATTCTCGCGGAACTGATAGCCATTATTTTCTCTTGAAAAAATCAAGGCTTCCCGGCCATTCGGCCAGTGATAGAGATATTCGGTCAGGACTTTGGACTTGTCAAACGAGAACCCATAGGCATACTTGATGCCGCCATAAAAATAGATGGCTTCAAAGCTGGTCGGCTGTGTAGGTTGGTCTGTGAAAGCAAACGGTTCCTGCGGAAGCGGTTCGCCCTTCAGCAACTTGGCATATCGGCCACAGACCATTTCCCGCATGAGCAGGAGAGCATGGAGAACATTGCTCTTCCCGGCTGCATTTGCGCCGTACAGTGCCAGCACAGGCACAAGCTGTTTCTTCTCGTCCGGCGAAATCAGGCAATCAGACAGACTTTTATCCGTAGATGCTTTCAAGCTGATAATAGCCGTGTCCTTGATGGAGCGGTGATTGGTGACTGAAAATTGAAGCAGCATCGCGATTCCTCCCAGATGATTTTCTGAATCCAGTGTACTCTATTCTGGGCGAAAAGTCAAATTTTAATTTTGAAATTTGCAAATATTCCGCAAAAATCAAGAATAAAATCTAAAATATCGGCTTTTGATACCATTCGGATGCTATCAGGGATCATTCTGCATACACGACTTCCCTCACCACTACCTCTTCAGCCTGCGCTTTCAGCCCGTTCATGTGCGCCACCCAGAGAAGCTGTGCGCGCTCTTTGTCCGGCGCGTGGTACTTGTCTAACAGAGTGGTCATCGTGCGTTCCAGCCACGCGTAGGCCGTTTTCTGGACATCCTGCAAATGCGGCCAGAGCGTACCGTTCAGCAACATCCGGTTGTACAGCACAGGACGCTGATTCTTGAGATAGGCCAGCCGCATCCGGCCATACTTGCCCAGCGGTTCGGTATCATCGGTCTGCGGCAGGGTGAGCAGGGGCAGCTGATACTCCCCAACCTGTGCGTAATGGATCTCGGTGCGGACGGCGTTCGTGTTCTTCATGGAAATTCTCCTTTGCATTTTCAACAGGTGTTGCGTTCTTTGTGGAAAACAGCGCTTACTTCTTCCGATTCTGTGCGGTCAGCCAGTTGCCCTGCGCCTGATAGTAGTGCTCCATCGTGGTGGGGGCGTTCAGGATGGTGGTGCGCAGATAGGCTATGATGTTCTTGATGGGCTGGGTGGTGTTGGACATCACATCGAAGATGTACTCAACGTGCTGGCTGGTCAGCTTGTCCAGCCGCAGCCGGATGGCTTTGGTGGTCTGCGGCTGCTTGCCGACGTACTGGGTCTGCCGAGGACAGCAGTACATCTCCACAATGTTGTCCAGCAGCTCCTCCAGCTTGTCGGGGTCGTACCGCTGGGCAAGGGTGTCGATCTCCAAACGTTCCCGAAACTCCTCCCGTACCTGTGCTTCCATCTGGTCAAAATCTGCGGATTCGCCTGTCGGCCCTGATAGATTAGTACTTTGTCTTTTAGTATTTTGTTTATTAGTATTTTGTTGCGTTGCCTTTTCCAAATTGGGCTCAGCCAAATTTGGAAAATCCAAAAATGGTGAAGAACAAGGTTTCATGCGGCTTTTCGGGCTTTTGGTTGCGGACGGGTTCGATGGCCCGCCTTCCTTGCCGGGAACGGCAGGATCGTCCTCAACAGGCGATTCATAAACCTGATAATCGTAGTCGATGATCTGCCCTTTGGCATTGCGGACTTTCTGACGGCGGACATAGCCGCGTTCTTCCAGTTCCAGAACAGCGGTGCGTACACTGTCCAGACCATCTTTGCAACCAACGGTCAGTCCCTTCAGGCTGTAATCCCAATCGTCCGGCAGGGAGAGCATATAGGACAGCAGTCCCTTGGCTTTCAGGGAAAGCCTCTTATCCTGCAGGTGGTGGTTGCTCATAACGGTGTAGTTGACATTTTTATTGACGCGGAATGTTGACATGGCGGCTTCCCTTTCAGCCCAAAGCGGGCAAGAGAAAACGCAGCATTTCCCGGCTTTCGGGGAACGCTGCGTTCAGACAGGGAAGCCTGCTGTGAGCTGGCACAGCAACGGCAGCACTGCATATTTCTAACGGACATCTAACACAACTACACCTGAAATGCAGCCGTTGACGGCCCGTGTGAAAAAGGCTTTTTCTAACGTCATTTCGCAAAAAGCGGCTGATTTTCGCCTGCAAATTGCGGTGTGACGTGCCTTTTTGGAGGTTGCAAGAATGCCCTCAGCTGCCAATGATAGCCGCGAGGAACCAGCTTCATCCAACAATTTCAAAGACTCGAAATCGTTTTGTCCTTAATCGGGCACG
>OHZE01000430.1_pt1 | contig 13706 bp, 11 predicted proteins | sample 1580371 | NCBI WGS metagenome assembly OHZE01 (sample SAMEA3882527, study PRJEB24775) | human gut metagenome | biome: human-associated habitat; feature: intestine environment; material: feces | place: Netherlands | collected 2009/2010
GTAAAAAAATGGAGGTATTATTTGGCGTAAATGATATTGAAGAACTAAAGGGAAAAATAGAAAAATGTGTGTATAATTCTGAAATAAGTTATTTAAGGGGATGGGATGCTGCGCCTACTATCTTAAACTATATTAAAGTTGAGGATATTGGAACCTTAAATTGATATACGTTATGAAATGGGATTAAATGTCTGAAATTACTAAAGAAGATGCATATTTACGTTTCAACAAGGAACTTATGAGAAGAGTTAGAGTAGTCGCAGCAGTAATAAAAGCTGTTAATGAAAAAGGCGAACCTATTATTTTTGCAACCCAACGTGGCTGCAGTCCCTTAAAAGGCGGCTGGGAATTCCCCGGTGGAAAAATTGAGCCGGGAGAAACGCCGCAAGAGGCACTCAAACGAGAAATACAGGAAGAACTTGATGCCAAAATCAAGGTGGGAAGTCTTATTGATACGATAGAATATGATTATCCTACGTTCCATTTGTCGATGGATTGTTTTTTGGCAGAAATTGAGTCAGGGAACTTGGTGTTGAAAGAGCATGAGGCGGCAAGATGGCTGACAAGAGAAGAATTGGATTCTGTTGATTGGCTGCCTGCGGATGCGCTGTTGATTGATACATTGAAGCAAAGTAAACTTATAACCCCAGAAAAGGAAGTGTGATATGAGAAAAAAAGTAAGTGTATTATTATTGATTTTAGTGTTAATTATGAACCAAGCTGCTCCAATGGGCATTAAGGCGGCGGATGCAGCAGATGAAGTTAAGGTTTATGTGGAAAATGGAGAAGGCAGTCTTACGGAAGGTGACGGAACCGCCCAAAGACCGTATCAAAATATACGTACGGCCTTGAAGCAGATTCAGACGGGACAGACACTTGTACTTGTGGGTGAAGTCTCTTACACCAAATACGAGACGTACGAAGACAAATCTCCGAAACCATTATTTATTGATAAAGATATCACGATTGTTGGTTCAGATACGTCAGCAGGTTTGAAAATACGCAGTATGATTCAGCTGGGAGCGGACGTTACGTTTCGTGATATGTGGCTGCAAATGGTGCCGCAGGCAGGAAATGCACGTGGGACAACAATTTATGCGGCGGGACATACGCTGGTGTTGGATGCGGTAGATACGAGAGTAGGAACCAGTACATTGCAGGACGATGTGAGGCCATTGATCAGCGGTGGCGCGTACCAGGGAGAGGAAGGAAAGATGGGAAGCCACACAACGATTAAAGTGGTCAATCCCATATCCCAGACTAAGATAGCTGCAATTTATGCAGGAGATTATTATCGTGATTCCGAACAAGACAAAGTGGATATAGAACTGGATTCCAAATTGGTAGATACGGAGATTCATGCAGCGGGTGCCGATGGTCATACATTGACAGGAAATGTAAATGTTACACTGGGAAAAGATAGTAATGTAACGGATTTTGACAAGACGGATCTGATAGGTGAGTTGAATGTTAATGTGAAAGCGGGGGCTCATATTGATACCCTGTCATTTTCCGGTATCAATAATCTCACGATGGCAGAAAAGTCGCGGATCACGCTTCCTAAGGAAGCGGATTTTAACGTAAATAACGTCGTTTGTGAGAAAAATGCGGTGCTTGATCTCAGACAAATGTCAACGAATCCGAGTGTTGCAAACAATTTTACCGGTGTAACGGTAGCCGGCGAGGATCAAACATGTGGCTCCGTTTTGGTTGGAAATGATACTACACTTGAGATAAAAGGAGAAGTCTATGGTCTAACAAAATTAAACGTAAATGGCTCAGAATATATGGCGAGATTTGTGGAGAATCATTGTTACATACAGGCAAAGGCCTCTTCGAGTGGGAATTTTACAATTGAGGGCACGCAGTATACAAATTTTCAATTAAATAAAAAGAAAACCGAAGAAATATATTCCTGGATTATTGGAAAACTGGAAAATGAGGACGCAGATGACTTTTATTGGATTGGAGATGCAGATAAAAAATCTGTGATCAGTCAGCAGGGAAAAGAATATTATTATCCGGTTGAATTTAAAAAGGCAGATGGTACGGTTTATAAGCCAACGTTTGAGGAACTTTTTTATGATTACGATTTGGCATTGACGAAGGAAAACGGGGAAGCGGTTGATTTAGAGGAAGCGGCTTTCTGCAGTTGGGATGAGGAGTGTATTAACGAGGAGCAAAGCCAATATAATCAGGTGCTTGTATCTATATACGACTGGGAGAACTGTAAGGGTGAACTGACATTGACGCTGACCCATTCGAAAACCGGCAAGAGTATATCGCGAGTGCTTTTGGTGGGTGAAGAGCAGCCGATTCCGACAGTAACCCCAACGCCGACGCCAACGCCAACGCAGGTGCCGACGCCGACGGTTCCAACTCCGGCTGCGACAGAAGTACCAAGTTCAACACCCGATGCCACACCTGTAATACTTCCAACGCTACCAACGGTAACACCATTGCCGCGAACTAGTGAACCGCGGGCATTTACATTGAACAAGACATCTGTCACATTGTATACAAAAGGGAAAAAAATCATACAGCTTAGTGCTGATACAGAAAGTGTAGTGAAATATACATCTGACAATGAAAAAGTGGCAGCTGTAGATGAAAATGGCCGGGTAACAGCAAAAAAAGCAGGAACTGCTTTGATTACTGCGAGTGCAGATGGTTATCAGAGCACGTGCAGGATTGTTGTAAAGAAACCAACATTTAAAGTGGCGAAAAAGATGATAAAGGTCAAAAAAGGAAAAAAGGCTCGTATTATTGTTAAAGTCCGTCCAACAACGAAAGTTGTGTTTGCTTCCGCGAATAAAAAGATTGCAGCAGTTACCAAAAAGGGAATGCTAAAAGGCATGAAGAAGGGGCAGACAAAAATAAAAGTAAAGTGTTATGGAATAACGAAGACAGTTATTGTTATCGTGAAATAATCCGATATAGGAGGTAGGTATGAACATCCAAATCTTTGGCAGCAAAAAAGACAACGACACAAAAAAAGCACAGCGTTTTTTCAAGGAACGGGGAATCCGGTTTCAATACATTGATCTGCGGGAAAAGACACTAAGCAAAGGCGAATTCCGATCGGTGGCAGCCGTCAATGGCGGATTGGAAGGTATGATTAACAAAGAATGTAAGGACCGGGATGCTCTTGCGTTGGTGACGTATATTGCGGAAGAGGATAAATTGGATAAGATACTTGAAAATCCGCAGATTTTAAAAATTCCGATCGTTCGCAATGGCCGACAGGCGACATTGGGATATCAGCCGGATGTGTGGAAGACGTGGGAATAAAGGAGGTGTCTATGAATCAAGATACTTTAAATAAGATTAAATCGTATAAAAATTCAAAATATGTATGGTGTGCCGTGGGGGGCGTTGCCGGTTTTTTGATTGGCATTTACCGCGCCGCACTTTTCAAGGTTTTGATTTTTTGTGTGGTATGTGCAGTGGGAGTAATTCTATTTGCCATTTTTAGTAAAATAGTAAATAAAATTTATCAGAAGCGCATGGAAGCAAAGAATAACGCGTATGGATTTGACTATCTGGCAGAATACAATATTTATAAAAAGATGAGAAAACAGGATGCGAAAGACGATGGAATCCTCTATGTGACGGAGTATTCGGATTGGAAGGCAAGGATTCAGAAAAACTATGAGCAGCAGAAAGAAAACGAGGATTTCTGTCATTTTCTGGTTCAAAAGAAGAGAGACATTGAAAATCTGAAAAAACAAGTGGAAATAATTTCCATACCGCTTGTGCTGCTGGCGGCGACGGCATATTTTGAAGTGGTACCATGGAAAGAAAAATTTTCAATAGAGGAAGCGGGAATTGCCATTCTCGCAATAGTTTTTGGAATTGCTGTTGTTGTTGCCAGAGACATTCAAAGATGGCGTGACCAGACAGAGTTTTTAGAAGACATCATGCAAGTGCTGGGAGACAAGGAACAGAACTAGTACATATGAATGGAGTGATGAAAATGAAAAAGAAAACAATTAAGAAGAGGATTCTTGCCGGATTGCTGGTATTTTCGCTTATTGTACCGGCGAATGTGGCAGGAGCGAAAACACAGACAGTATTGGAAACAAATGTGACAGAGGCATCGGAAGGATGTACACTGGTTGGTGTATATGGATCCTATTTTGCACAGGCGGAGGAAGCACTTGCTAAGATCAATGAAATTCGAAAAGAAGCATGTGAAGCAGGAAATATACGGGATCCGAGGGATTCCGGCAGATATCTTCAGCCATCGGATTATGTTCCCTTGAAATGGTCGAGTGATCTGGAGTATATTGCACGTATCCGTGCGGCAGAAGCGGGAATTGCATTCCGGTTTATGGATTCCGGACATGACCGTTTGAATGAAAAGGATACTTTTTCCATTGGCAGTAATGGGATAAGTTCTTCTTCCGAAGATCTTGCTTATTATTATGTAAAGGATATGATTGAAGGAATTCTGCTTTGGTACAGTGAAAAACAATATTGGGTAAAACAGGATTTCAGTGAGGAAACCGGTCATTATAAAAGTATGATCAACCCGAAGTATACCTATGTTGGTTTTGGCGGTTTTTATTCAGAGGCTGCTCCGTATCCGGCAACAATGGCAGGAGAGTTTTCCACAGAATCGGATTTGGATGAGACAATGATGGAAGCACCGGAAGATGTGATGCAGAAGATCGAAGTATCAAATGACTATATACAGGAAACGTATCTGGACGGGGATGACCAGATTTTTACAAATGGAACGACGACGGTGACGCCGCGTGTGAAACTTCGAAGAAACAATGCAATTCGTAATGTGTGGTCAATGGAAGATGTTACCTATACTTCATCGGATCCGGCGGTGGCGACGGTGACGCAGGATGGTCAGGTGACAGGAATTACCAATGGAACGGTTACCATTACGGCAAAATCCGGGGACACGATCGTAGCGCAAAAAGAAATCACAGTAAAATGTAATCATCCGAGAAAAATGACATTGTATACGGAATCTACATGTACGAAAGAAGGAAAAAAACAATATTATTGTGCCACTTGCCAGAATACGATAGAAGAAGTCGTGGCGAAAAAAGCACATGATTATGTTTATGGAGAGGCAGATTCCGAGGGAAAAAGCACCGGAAAATGTTCCGTGTGCGGCGATACGATACGTATTACTCCGCCGACAAATATGAAATTGTATTGGCGAAACAGCACAAGTTCTATCTCCAGTTATTCGACGGTTTTTCCGACGAGCAACCCGGTAGGATCCCTGTTATACTGTTGGATTCAGGCGAGTGATGGAGACCCGGATTATCAGGATATGGTAATGGAATCCACAAATGAAGAAGTGGCAGCAGTACCGGAAAAGGCGAGCAATAATGCACCATACGACCATTTTGAGATTTTGGCGGAAGGAATCACGAAATTGAGTGTATATCCGAAGTACAATCCACGCATTAAGCAGACCTTTATGCTGCGTGTCGGTGGCGAAGGAAGTCAGGACATTTCGGATATGGATGTCAGCTTGTCAAAAGACGCCTTTATCTATGATGGAAATGCCTGTAATCCGGAAGTGACAGTATCTTACCGAAAAGACACGGTGCTGGAGCAGGGTATTGATTATACGATTTCCTATGAAAAGAATGTCAATGCCGGAACGGCGACAGCGGTAATTTCCGGTAAGGGGCTTTTCCATGGTACGATTCGAAAAGATTTTACGATTCAGAAAACAGGAGAAGTATCGCATATTCACGAGGTGGTCATTGATGAAGCAGTTGCAGCTACTTGTACCAGAGACGGTGTGACAGAGGGAAGGCATTGCTCGAAGTGTGGTGAGGTGCTGGAGGAACAGACAGTCATTCCGGCGCTGGGACATCAGTATGCCGGAGGAACGTGCGAAAGGTGCGGAGACATTCTTTATATCGAAATAGATGGAGTGCGTTATACAAAGGAAGAAGACCTTTCCGGCAATGTGACGATACATGTTTGTGCGAAACCGGGGGAGAAGATTTCCGGTAAAGTGAACATTCCGGCAGAGGTTGCGATGGGAGATATGGCTTATACAGTTACGGTTATTGACGCCAATGCATTTGCTGCTCAGACAGAACTTACCTATGTGACATTGCCAAAAACAATTACCAATATTGGAAACAAAGCATTTGCTGGCTGTACCGCCCTGGAAGGAATGAAATTTAAGGCAAAGATAGCACCAGAGGCAGCAGAGGACGCTTGGAAAGGAGCTGGAACCGAAGATTTCACGATACTAACTCCGAAAAATGCGAGGGATTATTACAACATTGAAAAAATATCCGGAGCGACAGTTCGTCCGGAAACGGATGCAGAACATGAACACGATATGCAGAAATTTGAAGCAAAGGTACCGACATGTACTCAGCCGGGAAATATCGAATATTATATTTGCCGGGACTGCGACAAGGTGTATGCAGACGCAGTTGGGAAGAGAGGCATTTTGCTCATAGATACCTATTTGCAGCCACTGGGACATGATTGGGAGTCGGATTTCACGATTGATATCCCGGCGACGGCGACGACGCAGGGCGAAAAGTCCATTCACTGCCGTCGGTGTGGAGAACGTTCCCACATCGTAAAATATTCGCTGGAAGATGAAAAGAATAGTTCCAATGACAATAGCAGCAGTGCCGGTAAATCGGAACAGAAGAATCTTTATTATGAAGGTTCCAATGAGAATGAGGACACAGAATATGGTAGAAAGATAACGTATTCGTATCTGTTAAAAGGTTCTTTATTTAAGGCAAAAGGACTTCGTTACCGGGTCAATGCCGTCAATACGAAAAAGGGTATCTTTGATGTCACCTGCATGGGCAGCAACTCAAAGAAGATCAAAAAAATAACAGTGCCAAATTATGTAAAATACAAAGGAATCCATTATCGTGTCACGGGAATCGGCAAGAACGCGTTTGCCGGCTGCCGCAAAGTAAAAACGGTAAAGATTCAGAGTATGTATCTCAAGAAAAAGAATATTGGGAAGAATGCTTTTCGTGGAATTCCGAGAAAAGCATCGGTTTATGTGCCGGCCGGAAAAATGAAAAGCTATCGAAAATGGCTGAAAAAAGCGGGATTGAAATGCTAAGGAGGAAAAAAATGGAAAAGATAAGATGGGGAGTTTTAGGAACAGCAGGAATTGCCAGAGATTGCAGCATACCGGGAATGCAGAAGGCAGAAAATTGTGAACGGTATGGAATTGCAGGGCGCAGCTTGAAAAAAGCAGAAGATTATAAAGATATGTTTGGGTTTGAAAAAGCATACGAAGGGTATGAAGCACTTTTGTCAGACCCCAAAGTGCAGGCAGTTTATATTCCGCTTCCAAATAATCTTCATTATGAATGGGTAAAAAAAGCTATTGCAGCAGGAAAGCATGTGCTGTGCGAAAAACCATTGGCGCCGACACCCAAACAAACAGCAGAACTTTTTGAGGCAGCAAAAGAGAAGGGGGTATTTTTAATGGAAGCATATGCCTACCTTCACAGTCCTTTTGTTACAGCACTTAAAAAAGAAATTGAAGAAGGAACAATTGGAGAAATCCGTTATATTGAATCTCAGTTTTTGACTTCATATTATGATAAGAGCAACATTCGTCTGCACAAAGAAAATTATGGGGGTGCAGTTTATGATCTTGGCTGTTATAATACAAGTATGCTGTTAAAACTTTTGGAAGATATGCCATCCCGGGTAAAAGCAATGGCACAGTATGATGAAAATGGCGTTGATGTATATACAGCTGCATTGTTAAATTATGAAAATGATGTACGTGCATCGATAACATGCGGGATGATTTTTGAAAAAGATAAGCCGCATCGTTATGATAGATTGTATATTCACGGAACAAAAGGCGACATCAAATCCGATACGGAATTTAACCAAGAGGGAAATGCTTCCTATACGTTGATTATTGAAGGAAAAGAGCAGATTCGAAATGTATACTGCCCACATAATTATCAATTAGAAATAGAGCAGTTGGGAAGATGCATAATCGAAGGCGAGACTCCTGTTGTGACAGCTGATTTTTCGATTAAAAATGCAAAAATACTAGATGCTATATTGCAAGAGATCGGTTACTTTGAAAGTAATGTAATGTGAACATAACGAAATTTCGGCATTTATAGGAGGACACAAAAAAAACACAAAAAAATTAGCACTCACCTCTTGACAGTGCTAACAATTAGTGGTATAACATAGTTAACGATAAGGAAAGGGGTTACGAAAAGGAACCCGGATCCGAATCGAAATTTAACAATCGACACTTCAGATTTCTCTGATGGTGCTAATAATACAAAAGTCTAAGTGCCTATGGTGTTTTGCAGGAACCCATATTTCTGACACTTGTTACAAGAAGGAAAGGAGAAATGACTTATGTTAAGACCTAGTATTTTTGGAGAGAGTTTGTTTGATGATTGGATGGATGATTTTCCATTTGGTAAGGAATTTGAGAAGGCTATGTTTCCGGCGAAAGATCCTCTTTATGGAAAACATGCAAAGAACATGATGAAGACAGATGTCCGCGAGACAGATGATGCGTATGAGGTTGACATTGATCTGCCTGGCTTCAAGAAAGATGAAGTAACCGCTGAACTGAATGATGGTTATATCACCATTTCGGCAGCAAAAGGTTTGGACAAAGATGAAAAAGATAAAAAGACCGGTAAGTACATTCGTAAAGAACGTTATGCCGGCAGCATGAGCCGAAGCTTTTACGTCGGTGAGGGAATTACCCAGGATGAGATTTCGGCGAAGTATGAAAATGGTATCTTGCAATTGAAGATTCCGAAAAAGACAGACAAAGCAGTTGCTGGTAAAAATTATATCGCAATTGAAGGATAATCATTCAATAAGCCCCCTTCAGAGATCGAGCCCTCTGAAGGGGGCTTGTTTTTTAGCAAAAACCATTGTAAGATTTGAAACGTACTTTATATTCTTTCATTTGCTGCCCTTCACGGCTTTCTATTTTCGTAGAGTTTCCTGTAAGAACATCATAGAGATAATAGTCACTTTTGTACCGTTTATCCTCTTCTTGAAACTGTGTAGGAAATTCGATGATCCATTGGCTTTTCCCAACCGGACACAGTGGGGTACCGGTATCGACGGTCCAATAATTAAGCCGCTCGTAGTCGGTGCATTCATAAGGTTTGGCTAATTTTTCCTGAAGAAACGTATTCATTTGTGTTTCGTAGCGTAGATCATTTCCATCAGAGGCACGAAAACTTACGACAGATAATTTATAGTCATAGGTTTTGTAATCCTCATCAAAATCATCATCATAGACGTAATTTTCGTCATCTCTGGACGAATAAGTGAGTTGATTTGCGTTAAGTATCGCATAAATGCGGCCTTTCAATGCAAAGAATTGATAAACATTCCAAGTTTCAATGATGTCTTTTTGGAAGCCGTTTCGCTTTCCCGATAAAAGGGTTTCAATGTCTGTCACGGAAACAATTTGTGCTGTTTTTTCTGTTTTCATATTGTAACCGTAAATTCCATCTTTTTTTAGAAAATACAATGTGTTTTTGTGAACAGTAGTCGGAAAAAGGGAGACAGGAACCTCTTCTTCCGGCGCATAATAAAAGAGGCGGGTTACTTTTTTACAGACTTTTTTTACAGAAAAGTCATTTACCGACATACGATAAAGGTCTTTGTTGCAAAGAAGAAAAATTGTGTCGTCATATTTTCGCGGCACACCATATTCGTCTACAACAATGTAAGAACCGACGTCCTTGAAAGGTCTCGAAATTTTTCCGGAGTCCAAGTTGATTGCATAAATGCAATTGTTTTCAGAGGAAAATATTATTTTATCATCTTCGGCATAAAGAAAATCTTCCCAGTCAATGCCGGGTGAATCTTTTTTAATAATATCCTCCAATTTGCATACTTTCTCGCGGTCTTCCCAGCGCAATGTTTCCTTTGTACCGGACCGGCGAAAAGGAATGCGCCAAAGATTGGTGTAGTCGGTATCGTATTCGACAAGGTATAGGTAAGAGTCTGTGACATACATGTCGGAAACGGTAAAATCGTTGTCCGTGTCTGGCTTTATCACATAGTGAGTTCCTTTCTTAGGATAAGAAAAAGCGCCTGTTTTTGATTTTACGATAGGTGCCTGAAGAATGCCTTCTCCATCGGTAGAATATACATAATTTTTTGTGGTAAAAATAGTATTCTCATAACCATTTTTTGTATGGGTTTTGCTTGTTGATACAGTTGGATTCACAGTATTTTGTGGAAGGGCTGCTGGACCTGTGGCGGTAACTGCTTCCGGGGTGACGGCAGCACCCGACACAATGGCAGAAGGCGAAGCGGTGTCTGTTAAATTGGTTGTTGATGCTTGCTGAGCCCCGCATCCGGTACAGAAAATGAGTACGAGTGCGAGAAGTCGAAAGTATTGTTTCATAAAGTTCCCTCCTAATATTATGTGTTTGGGTTATTATACTATGTCACCAAGTGAAGCCGGATGGCTGCACAGGTATCAGCATGCTTCATTTTATCATAATTCAATAGCTATTACAATAATTTACAGCAAAAAAATGGATATCAACAAAAATGTCTGCATCTGGCAGAAAAAAAGAAATTTAAAAGTGTAGCATTTCCACTTATTTCAACCGGATTCTATGGTTTTCCAAAACAGATTGGAGTACAGACGGCGATAAAAGTATTGAGCAGCTTTTTGCTTCACAGTGAAATGATGGTATATTTAGTGGTGTATGACGAAGAAAGAACTACGATGTGCTGGGAGAAACGATAACGAGAGCGCGCGGAGCAGAACTTCCCTGTATGATGGCACAGGCAATTGGAACAGGCTGGTCGGAGGAGATTGAGCAGGATTACAAAAAAAGACATAAATAGAAAAATGCATTTGCAAATAAGCGTGAAAACCGCTATACTAAACGTATAGAAAGGCGGTGGAAAGGAATGGACGAAATGACAGAAAAAGAAATGAAATCGATAAAGATGTCAACTTTATATGAATTGCGTCTGCTTTTTACACAAGGAGAAAAGACAAATTATACGAAAGAGGAAATTGTAGAATTGCTTGATAAAATAGCAAGTGCAAAAGAACAAGAATAGAAAGACAAACATAAAATAAAAGGCTTGAATTTTCATCCCAACTATAGTACAATAGTCTCCTAAAACTTATGTGAATTTTTCTAAACAAACATGTTTACTTTTCGTCACATCATCAGGAGTCTATCCGGATGGTGTGATTTTTTTTCGTGAAACAACGAGACACGCAATCGCCAAACCTGTCGTGGGTTGTGCTTGCACAAAACCCACAGCAGGTTTGGGCGATTATGTGACGACTGTCACGATGATGAGCACCGAAGGCGCGAAGAATGCGTGTCTCGTTGATTGAGCAGTAGATCACTCGTTGTTTCACAAGATTCACGAAACGAAGGAATCAGGAGGATTTGTACGATGGAACAAACATTTATGAAAGAGAAGAAAATTATTCCGCTGGTATTGTCGATGTCATTGCCGATGATGTTGTCGATGCTAGTCAATTCTCTTTACAATATTGTTGACAGTTATTTTGTTGCACAGATCAGTGAACAGGCGATGACAGCATTGTCGCTGGTATATCCGCTTCAGTTATTGGAAACGGCGATTGCCGTAGGATTTGGTATCGGAATCAATGCGACAGCCGCATTTTACTTGGGAGCCGGGGAACGAAAAAATGCCAATGATGTGGTGACTTCCGGAACACTGCTCAGCATCGTGCATGGAATCGTGCTTACCTTGTTTAGTATCGGATTTGCCCGTTATTTTGTAGGGATGTTTACGGACCAGCAACCGATATTGGAAGATGCTGTAAAATATGCATGGATCGTCTTTGCGTTTACCATTCCGAATGTAGTGGCGATTACATTTGAAAAGATTTTTCAGGCAGAGGGAAGAATGAAAGTCTCTATGATCAGTATGCTTTGCGGATGTGTTGTCAATATTATTCTGGATCCGATGCTGATCTTTGGAATTGGGTTTTTTCCGAAAATGGGCATCGCGGGAGCGGCATTGGCAACCGGAATCGGACAGGTAATACCTCTTGTAGTATATATTATTATATTTGTCAAGAGACCGATGGCTTTCCGCATGACCTGGCATAAAAACCTGATACAGAAACGGTTGTGCCGGAAGATGTATGGAGTTGGAATTCCGGCGACATTAAATCTCGCTTTGCCATCTTTTATGATCACGGCATTGAATGGAATCCTTGCCGTTTACTCCGAAACGTATGTGCTGGTACTTGGAATTTATTATAAATTGCAGACGTTCATTTATCTGTCTGCCAATGGAATCGTTCAGGGGATCCGACCGATCATCAGTTACAATTATGGTGCCGGTGAGTCGGCAAGAGTGAAACGTATTTTCTGTACGGCATTAATTATGATTGCTGCAATTATGGCAGCCGGAATGGGAATCTGCCTTGGATTTTCAAAAAATCTCATGGGGCTTTTTACGACCAATTCACAGACAATTGCTGAGGGAGCTGCGGCAATCCGTATCATTTGTATGGGATTTATTATTTCGTCTCTTTCGGTTACGGTAAGTGGAATGCTGGAGGCACTCGGAAAAGGGGGCCAGTCCCTTGTGATTTCATTGCTGCGTTATATTATCGGTATTATTCCGGCAGCGTATCTGCTGGGAATCATGCTGGGCGGCCCGGCTGTCTGGAACTGTTTTTGGATTGCGGAAACGACCGCAAGTGCAGTGGCATTTGTTTTGTATAAAAGATTGAAATATTAGGAGAAAAGCATGAAAACAAGAGAGGAAGCATTGAATTACGCGCTGTCTTTTGCGGAGACTTATCAGGATGCCCCATTCCGGGATCAGAACTGGCAGTTAGTGCGAGTAAAAAAGTCAAAAAAGGCGTTTTTGTGGACATGTGAAAAAGAGGGAAAAATCTGGCTTAATGTGAAGGTGAATCCGGAGACGAGAGATTTTTGGCGGGCAGCTTATGACGCCGTCATACCGGGCTGGCATCAAAACAAAGAACATTGGAATACAATTATTTTGGATGGAACGATACCGGAAAAAGAAGTGAAACGAATGATTACAGAAAGTTACGATATTGTAACAGACAGCCCGACAAAGAGAATCTATGAGGCAGTAAAAAAGATTCCAAAAGGACACGTTGCAACTTATGGACAGGTAGCGGCAATGGCTGGAAATCCGAAAATGTCACGAGCAGTCGGTAATGCCCTCCACAAAAACCCTGATCCAGAAAATATCCCATGTTTTCGTGTTGTAAACTCTAAAGGAGAACTCGCAGGAGCATTTGCATTTGGCGGAGAAGGAGAGCAGGCGAAACGCTTGGAGGAAGACGGCGTAGAGGTAAAGAACGGGAAAGTAGACCTAAAAAAATTTGGGATAAATAGTAATTAGCACAGGCAAGGAAGCTGTCTTTGGCGGCATTTGCTCCAGTACCAACGAATAGAAACCAGAAAATCAAATCACAGCCTGTTGGAAAAAATTCTCAACAGTATTTTTATGCCGGTTGGCAGAATGTTCTTGAAATTGAGGTTCTGTAAAAAGAACCGGAGAAGAAAAATCATAAAGACTAAAGAAATATAAGCGTATTAAATTGAGGTGCAGATGGAATCCTCAAAATGGAAGTATTGAAAATCTGAGTTACTGCAGGCCAAACAGACGCCACGAGAAAGAAAAACCTATATTTGTGATTTTCGTCGCTGCGGGTTGGTCTG
>OHZE01000435.1_pt1 | contig 13649 bp, 9 predicted proteins | sample 1580371 | NCBI WGS metagenome assembly OHZE01 (sample SAMEA3882527, study PRJEB24775) | human gut metagenome | biome: human-associated habitat; feature: intestine environment; material: feces | place: Netherlands | collected 2009/2010
TCGGAATAAGAATGGTTCATTGTAATGACTTGAGGTTCAAAGTATTGCCCGCGTATGAAGAATTTGAAGGAAAAAAGGTGGAAAATGTGTTTTGAAGAGACGGTTGGGGCAGATACTTGTGTGATACTTGTTTTATGAAAATTGTAGATGGCAGTAGCTATGAAGAACAGAGGGAATAAAAACAAGGTGGCTGGATTTGTTTTCAGCCACCTTGTTTTTATTGTTTAACCTGTGTTTTATTCTATCTCGACGCTATGTTTTACCGGAGTCAGGATGAAAGTAAATTCATAATCACCGTAGGGCAACATATATTGAGGCAACGGCAGAGCTCCCCAGCTGTTTACACAACCTAATCCCATCTGAGCCTTGTCGATGATCAGGTTGGTCAGGTCTGCTTTCTGTACTTCGGGCGAGTGACGCTGGTCTTTTTGTTCGCCATCATCCAGTGAACAGATGGTATAATGCAAAGCGGATGCAGAGAATGGAGCATCACCTACTACCTTCAGTCCGTTACCGCCGGCATTCAGTTGCTTCCACCAACGGATATCGGTCTTGGTTCCTGTTTCCTGCGGACGGATATAGGAGTAGAATTGTTCATCCACACTCTGGCGATAAATACCCAAGTCGGTGCTGTGGTTGCGGTCACTGTAGTTTTCTACCGGACCACGACCATAATATTCTACGGTTTCAAAACATTTAGGCATCTGCATTTGCATACCGAAGCGGAACATCGGAGATACTTTGGCATTCTTGTCGGCTGTCATCTTTTGGGTCACTTTGATGGCTCCTTCGTTGTTGATGACATAAGTCAGATATAATTTGGCGGAAACATTCTTCATGTCATATTCCGCATTCACTACTATCTGGTCATTTTCTGTCTTGGAATTCAAGGAAACCAGTTTCAATCCCGGGTTTTTCCATGCGGCATATCTGTTTTGCAGGCCGGCTCCCATATCATTGTCTGTCGGGGCACGCCAGAAGTTAGGGGTCAGGGCTGCGCCTTCTTTCAGCATTTCCGTTCCGTCCACTGCATATTTGCTTAAGTAACCGTTCTGTTTGTTGAACTCGGCTACGAAGTTATTGCCTTTTACGATCAGATAATGATATTGGTTGTCGATGATTTGCGGAACAACGGTGGCTACATTGGTCGTTTCCACGTTCTTCAAATCCATAGACGGTGCTTTGTAATCATTCAGTGTCAACTGATTCTTGGCGACGGTGAAACCTGCGGGCAGCAAACCTTCGCGGTTTTTCAGTTTGTAGGAAACGTTCAGCAACCATTCCTTGCAGGTGCAGGTCTTGCCGATATTCAACGTAATCTTGGCTGTTTCCTGAGGAGCGACTTTTAAATCATCCACGCGTCCGGTGCGGATTACTTTTCCATCTTTCAGTACTTGCCATTCCATATAGTAGGCGGACAGGTCACGGAAGAAGTTCTCATTGAATACATTTACTTCCCCTTTGCTTAAATCGGCGGGAGTAGTCCAGATATTCTGGTAAAAGTGACCTACTTCATACATGTGCGGATTAGGAACACGGTCGGGGCTGATCAAACCATTGTCACAGAAGTTGTTGTCAGAAGCGTCAAAACGGTTGAAATCTCCTCCGTAAGCATAGATCATCACGCCGTCTTTTCCTTTCCAGCGGCAGGACTGGTCAACGAAATCCCAGATAAATCCACCTTGCAGATTCGGATATTTACGGATCAAATCCCAATATTCTTTGAAACCACCCTGCGAGTTACCCATTGCATGGGCATATTCACACTGAATCAATGGTTTGGTAGCATCGGTACGTTGACCATATTTTTCCATGCCGTTATAATCATAGTACATCGGACAGAAGATATCGGTATGTTCTTTCTGGCGTGCTTGTTCATATTGGCAGGCACGGCTGGGGTCTTCTGCCTTGATCCAGTCGTAAGCAGCTTCGAAGTTCGGACCGTATCCGGCTTCGTTACCCAATGACCAGAAGATGATGCTCGGATGGTTGAATCCGCGTTGTACATTGCGCTGGTTACGTTCCAGATGGGCTTTCTTATAAGAGAGGTTCTTGGCCAGCGTCTTGTCGCCGTAGCCCATACCGTGAGATTCTATATTGGCTTCGGCCACGACGTAAATACCATATTGGTCACATAAATCGTACCATAAGTTGTCATCCGGGTAGTGGCAGGTACGTACAGCGTTCAGGTTGAATTGCTTCATTATCTGGATATCCTGTAGCATACGTTCGGGAGATACTACATAGCCTCCGTCCGGATCCATTTCGTGGCGGTCGGCCCCCTTGAACAGGACTGCCTTACCGTTAACCAAGATCTGGTCACCTTTCAATTCAATCTTGCGGAAACCTACTTTGACAGGAATCACTTCATTGCTGCCCTGCATGCTGGCACGCAAGGTATATAAATAAGGTGTTTCGGCACTCCACTTTTTGGGGTTCTCTACGTTCATGGTCACCAGACCGGATTTGTTGGCGGTAGCGGTTGCCACTTGCTTGCCTTGTGCATCTACCAGTTCCAAATCGACTTTACCACTGCCTTTCAAATCCAGATTGACAGCCAGACTGCCGTTTTGGTAAGCTGCGTCCAAGTCGGGAGTTACACGGATATCTTGAATGCGTTTTTTGTTGCGGGCATATAGATAGCAGTCACGTCCCACGCCGCTATACCGGAAGAAATCCTGATCTTCCAGATAGGTACCGTCGCACCAGCGGAATACTTGGAAGGCGATCAGGTTTTTCTGACCCGGTTTTAAATATGGAGTCAGGTCAAATTCGGCTTCCAGTTTGCTGTCCTCGCTGTAGCCTACATAACGTCCGTTCACCCACAAATACATATTGGAGGTAACCGAACCGAAATGGGCGATAATATCTTTTCCCTTCCATGAGGCGGGAACTACAATTTCACGGCGGTAAGAACCTACATGGTTATTCTCTGTCGGCACTTCGGGAGGGTTGTTCTGGAACTGGTTACGCCAGGCATAGCCTACGTTCACATAAATAGGATCACCGTATCCGTTCAGCTCCCATACGGCGGGAACTTGCAGGTCATCCCAGCCTTTGTCGTTGAAGCCGGTTTTCCAGAAATCAGTCGGACGGGAGTCTGCATCCTTTACCCAGTTGAACTTCCAGGTTCCGTTCAAAGTCATGTAGTTAGTTGATTGTTTTTTGTCTGCTTTCTTAGCTGCATCTGCATTCTCAAAAGCAAAGTAGTTCGTGTGCATCGGCGCACGGTTTACCGCATTTATTTCCGGGTTGCGCCATTCTTGGAAGGTCTGTGCGACTGCTGTAAGGGCGAGGACTGTGAACAGACCTGTCATAAGTTGTTTCTTCATGCTATTATTTTATTGGTTTTGTGCAAATATAGTGAAAATAATAGTTACCGATGGGACATAAATCGGGCAATATTTGTTATAATTGTGAATGATTTGTGTTCTATCCTAAAAAATTATGGCATTTCTGAGGCGTATTTGGAATAAATGGCAGAATTTACTGCATGATGAGAAATTAAAGCATAAAATATATGTGATTATTTTTGAAAGCGACACACCGATGGGAAAGTTATTCGATGTGGCGTTGATAGGGTTCATTGTCTTGAGTATTCTGGTGGTTATTGCCGAGAGTATCAAGAGTTGGGATACCGTTATCGGGCCTTATCTGCGGGTGTCGGAGTATGTTTTTACTTTCTTTTTTACGTTAGAGTATGTGTTGAGGCTTTATTGTTCTCCCCAACCGCGGAAGTATGCTCTGAGTTTTTTCGGTATAGTGGATTTGCTGGCTACCTTACCTCTATATATAGGCTGGCTTTTCGGCACGGCACGTTATCTGCTGGTGATCCGCACTTTCCGGTTGATTCGTGTGTTCCGTATCTTTAAACTTTTCAATTATCTGAATGAAGGTAATTTCTTGTTGCGTTCCTTGGTGTTCAGCAGTCGGAAGATTATTGTTTTTTTCTTGTTTGTACTGATATTGGTGACTTCGATCGGTACATTGATGTATATGATTGAGGGACAGCGGCCGGGCACTTCTTTCAATAATATTCCGAATAGTATTTATTGGGCGATAGTGACGATGACGACGGTAGGTTATGGGGATATCACTCCGGAAACTCCGCTAGGGCGCTTCCTTTCGGCCATTGTAATGTTACTGGGCTATACCATCATTGCAGTCCCCACAGGAATTGTTTCTGCGTCTATGATCCAGGAACATAGACGCAGGGTGGCCCTGAAATGTCCGCATTGTGGTAAGGACGGACATGAGGACGGGGCTGCTTATTGTAAATACTGTGGAGGAAAACTGGTAAATTGATTATGGAATGCTGTATGATAGAAAGTTATTCTATCACCCATCGCTTATCATGCGCCACCGTCTTTTTCGGATCATAAGTCATTCCTTCTTTGGTAGGGATTTTTATCACGTAAGTCCGCCCGCTGTGGTTGGACAAGGATGTTTCCCGTAACCAGGGATTCATATTCTTTAATATGGCCAGATTGATTCCTTTGCTGCGTGCGAAACGTGCCAAGTCTGCAATTCCTTTCGTCACAGTGATTTCCGTATAAGGAATAGGCGGATACAAATCCGATGCACGCAGGCGGAAACCGAAAGTAGTGGGGGCATTGAATAATTGTTTGGCGGCAAGAATGCGGTACACATACCGGGCAGTCTCTTCTACCAGTTGCAAATCCAACGAGTCGTCCACATCCTGTTTGGCCAGTTGGCTGGCAATGCGTGCCTGACCGGCATTGTAAGAGGCGGCAACAGCCACCCAGTCCTTATATTTTGCATACGCGTCTTTCAGATAGCGGCAGGCGGCACGGGTCGCTTTCTCAATATGGTAACGCTCGTCCACATTGTTGTTTACCTCCAATCCGTAATCCCGTCCCGTACCTTGCATGAATTGCCATAGTCCGGCAGCTCCGGCAGAAGAACGGGCGGTGGGATTCATATTACTTTCTATTACCATCAGGTACTTAAAATCATCAGGTATTCCGTTTTCTTTCAGTATGGGTTCTACAATGGGGAAATAGCGGTTGGCTTTTTTCAGCATTTGCAAGGAAGTACTGTGCATATAGGTGAATGCCAATAGTTCACGGTCCATACGCTCGTGGCGGTCAAAGCGGCTCAAATCAATGGTTTTGCCACAGAACTCAATACTGGCGGGAACTTCGGGACTACTGTATTTCAATGCCGTAATACCTGAATCTTCCCGTATGATAGTGGTATCTTCCTGCTCCGTTTTTGGAGTAGCGCAACTGCTGCTTACTAAGGCCGGTGATGCAACTACAATGCAAAAGGCTGCCACAGCAGCCAGATTGATGGTTATTTTTCTCATTTTTTCTTTATTCGTTTTCATTCTCTTTTTCTTTTCCGCCCCGTCCGAAGTTACGATATTCGGTAGGGGTGAAATTGGTACGCTTTTTAAATACCGAGAAAAAGTGTTCAGTAGAGGTATAATTCAATTCATAACATATCTCTTTCACTGACATGGAACTTTCAATCAACAGCTGCTTCGCTTTGCGCAGTTTCAGCTCTTGGAAATACTTGGCGGGCGCATAACCGGTGTATTCTTTGAATACTTTGCGGAACCAGGAATAACTGATTCCCAATTTCATGGCCAGTTCTTCCGGGTCTATATCCTTGTACACATTTTCGTGCATGATGATTTTGGCACTTTCTATTTTTTGTGCCGCATTGTCCACCTCATAGCGTTTGTTCTGCGAGATAGCAAGTACGGCTCCCATAATGTGTAAAACAATGCCGGACAAATATTGTTGCGCTGCGGTCTTGTCTGCTTCCGCTACTTCCAGTGCACGGGCAAAAAGACTGGCCAGTTCTTCATTGATACCGATATCCAGAATCTGGCTTTCTTTTGAGATAAAGCTGTTTTTTACCAGATTGTCTATAATCGGGCCTTCAAAACCGATGTAATATTCGTTCCATCCTGTCTTTTGCAGCGGCGCATAGGTATGCCACTGTCCGGGAAACAGGAAAAGTATCTGCCCTTTGGATATGTCGACAGACGGGGTTGTGTCGCTGGCGAAAGTTCCTCGTCCTTTAGTGATATATACCAACTGATATTCATGCAGCACACGTCCTTTCTGGGCTGTGAAATAATAGGCGTCCGGGTGGTTGCGTGGTGGATAAACGCTTCCGGCCCTGATAGCCTGGAATCCGACGGTAGTCACCGACAAGCCGAAACGCTTGTCACGCTCATTGACAATTAGGTATTTAAAATCAGCGCCTTGGTCGTTGTAATGCATGTTTCTCTGTTTTAAAATTAGGTCACACTTATCGGCAAATATACAATTTTTTATCTTAACAGCCTCTAACCTTTTTGTTCTAAGTGTTTCTGGAGGTATAATTTTGACATCTCCCCTTTTTTATTTATGGTTCATTCTTTCTTCTTTAGATCCATTTCTCCGGAGAAAGAAATAGATTGTCTGTTTGTGGGGGTGACCTGTATGTTACTGCTGCCATTGGGATAAATGGTGATATTGTAAAGGTAATTGTCTTCCTCGTTCCGTACTTTTAGTGTGATTTTAGCATTTCCCTTTTTGCTATATGTTGAAGTATATTCTGATAAAGGAGCACTAAAATTTAATCCTTTTCCACCTCCGTAAGGAACGTTATACGCCACTCCGAAATAAGGCAGATAGGAATATACCGAATCGTTTCTTATTTCTAAAGAATAATCGGAAGTCAGGTGTTTGCTGCCTCCTTTCATAGGCATTACCCGGTCCACATTGATTTTGTATGCCTTTGCGTCAACAGCCTCGCGTACTGCTTGTTCTCTTTGTTGTTTCTTCTCTTTCTTGTTCTGAGCCGTTATAGGTATCATACTGCCTGATAGAAGGAGACCTGCCAAAAGGAATAATTTATTTGCTTTCATATCTCTCTGTAGGTTTAGTGAATCTGTCCTTGCCAAAGATAGCCAAAAAGAATACTCATTGTTCTGAAAAAAAACATAAGATAATCAAACTGTCAATGAGTTAAGTACGCGATTTATCTTTTGAGCCCCGATAATCAAAAAGATGATTTGTCCCCATGCGGAGTCAAATCATCTTTAAAATCTCCCCGTTAGGGGAAGACTATAAAATATTATTTGGGTAGATTAAAAGCCACACTCATTTCTTTCATCTGTTCCTGACTCATACCGTCCGGCTCAAATCCCATATTCTTGGCAGCGATGTAAATCAATGCGGATTTATTTAAAACATCGATTTGGTCGAATGCGGCCATTACGTCACGGTCAACGGCAAAAATGCCGTGTTTTTCCCACATAACGACATCATAATCGGCTAGTTCCTTGATGGTTGCATCGGCTAATTCTACAGAACTAGGCAATTGATAAGGAATCATGCCCAGGCCACGCGGACAGAATGCTTTTGTTTCAGGAATCATACTCCATAACAGGTTGGTTGCCACATCTTTTTCCATGAACTTTTTATTGTGAGACAGGGCAATCAGTTCGATGGGGTGTGTATGCACGGATGCTTTGTAAGGAGAACCTATGCTGATGAGGTAATTGTGTACGCTCAGGTGGGAGGGAACTTCCGAAGTAGGTTGAACCGGTTTGTCGGCAATGATGACATAGCTGGCACAGTCATCCAAAATACGGATGACAGAACCGTTGTCCATAGGCCAACGCGCCAAATCCCGCATACGCATATTGGTTCCTTTGCAATAAAAATAACAGCCTTTCAAGTGAGACAGTGTTACACCGATTTGTTTTACTTCGCTGATAGCGGGCATCTGACGGATTTCATCGTCTACATATTCGGTGATATTGACGGTGATATTACCTCCGTTACGTTCGGCCCATCCTTTTTGCCACAAATATCCGGCTACTTCGGCTACTTTATTCACCTCTTTGGCCAATTCAGGGCGATTGTCTAAGATTGATTTCATATCTTTTTTATTTGATTGTTCATAGGATATTGTTATTCATCTTTTTCATTCTGAATAACAGTATGCTACAAATATAGTAATTCTTTTAAAATAAATTAGGAAATACGAGAGAAAAGATAAGAACTACCAGTCCGGTTATCAGAACAGTGATAGTCCGGGTAGATACGCCTTTCCATTCTTTTAATAAAATACCCCATACGTTACTGAAAGTAACATTCAAAGCCATCAATATACACCATGAGAAAGCTAGCAGTACAGGACTTCCGGTCAGGAAACTTTTACCCATTTCCAAACCGAAGAATTGCATATACCACAGTACTCCTGCCAAAGCACAGAATATCAAGTTATTTCCCCATACATTGCTTTTGGCATAATCACTCATGGTTTTGTTGGCTATATTTTGTTGCAGACAGTAAGCCGCATTAGTCAGGAAACCGCCTAATGTTACCAGGAAGATTACGGGAAGTCCTGCATAAAGCCCTTCTACACCTCCTGCCAATGCAGCTTCCTTGATGGGCGTTCCGGCATCGAGTCCTAAAGCGAAACAGGCACTCATCACACCTGCCAGTAGGGCTACCAACAGTCCTTTGGTCAGAGCGAAATCTTTTACTGCCGCGCGTTTTTCTTCTTCGCTCATGTTTTTGGCGCGAAGACTGCCGGCATATCCTATAATGGCAATACCCGACAAAGTGATACATACTCCCAGTAAAAGAATAAGTCCGTTTCCTTCAAACAGGTTGGTTCCGGCAAAAATGGCGGGAAAAAGTGTGCCGAATCCGGCACAGGTGCCCAGTGCGATACTTTGTCCTAAGGCCACTCCCAGATAACGCATGGAAAGACCGAAGGTGAGACCGCCTACTCCCCATAATATACCATAAAAGATGCTCATCGGAGCACCTCCTGTTCCCCAAAGGTCAAATAAACTGCTTCCTTGAGGGATACCTAGCAACGCACCCAATAACGGGAATATCAGCCAGGCAAATACACCTTGTAGCAGCCAGAAACTTTCCCAACTCCATTCTTTCACTTTTTTTATAGGTACGTATGAACTGGATTGGCAGAAACTTCCTATGGCGATGATGATTAATCCGATAATGATTTCCATTGTTTATATTCTTTAAGGCTACAACTATGTTCCCGGTAGGGGCAGCACTTGAGGCCGCCCCTACGGAAGACAATCTTGTAGTTGGATATTGATTAGCGTTTCGAAGTGACTTCTGCTTCGTATTTCTCTACTTCTGCAATGAACTCTTCGCCTACGGGTACATTGTTCTTCAAGCAGAACATATCCCATACAGCATTCCAAGGCAAAGCTTTTTCTTCTTCGAGCAGAGCCAGACGTTGGAAGCCTTGTCCGTTTGCTTCATATTCGCGCAGTTTGGCAATCGGTTCCAATAAAGCGCGTACCATACATTTTTGAGCCGCGCGGCTGCCTATAACGTATGCACCAATGCGGTTGATGGAAGCATCGAAGTAGTCAAGTCCATAGTGTACACGATCCAAGGCGTTGCAACGAACGATTTCGCTGAATAAATCCATAGTCGGGTCGTCCATGATGGTTACATGGTCTGAGTCCCAACGTACTGGGCGGCTTACGTGCAGCATCAGTTCGGGGACATACAACAACAAGGAAGAAACTTTGTCGGCAACACTTTCTGTCGGGTGGAAATGGCCGGTATCCAAGGTAATCATTTTGTTGTTCTTGGCACCGTAGCCAATATAGAAATCATTAGAACCTACTGTATAGCTTTCCAGTCCGATACCGAATACTTTTGATTCGATACAGTCTTTCATGTTCTTATATTCTGTTGCGAAAATCTGATCCAGAGAGTCTTTCAACAAAGCACGGTATTTCATGCGGTTTACAGTGATGTCTTTGCTGCCATCGTGTACCCACAGGTTCATGATACAAGGATCGCCCTGGGCTTTACCCATCTCTTCGGCTACGGCACGACAACGTTTGGTGTGCTCAATCCAGAAGTTGCGGATACCTTCATCGGGATTTGATAAAGACAAGTCACCGCTTTTAGGATGAGAGAATGAAGTAGAGTTGAAATCCAGTTTCATGTTGTTTTCCTTACCCCATTCAATCCAGCTTTTGAAGTGTTCGGGTTCTACTTCGTCACGATCTACGACTTTTCCTTGGAAGTCGCCATAAATTTCGTGCAGATTCAAACGGTGAGTACCTGGTATATATGAAGCTGCTTTCAGAATGTCTGCACGTAGTTCGTCGATGTTGCGGGCTTTGCCGGGATAGTTACCTGTAGCCTGGATACCACCGGTCAATGAACCTGCCTGAACTTCGAAGCCGGTTACATCATCTGCTTGCCAGCAATGCAGTGACAGATGGAAATTCTGCATGGTTTCCATTACTTTTTCTGTGTCGACACCTACAGCGGCATAACGTTCTTTTGCGATCTCATACGCTTTATTAATCAATTCTTCTTTCATGATATTATTTGTTTGTTTAATGAATAAATTTCAAGGTGAATATTAAATATCTTCTCTATAATGAGCTAAATACTTCTTATATGCTTCTTCCCATTCTTCTGCTTGCTGGGGCTCAAAAGAAACGGTTTCTATGGAAGTGCTGATTAGTTGGCGCATAGCCGCGATATCGCTTACCAGCCCGTTGGCTTTTGCCTGTAACATAATGTTACCGATAGCTGTTCCTTCACTGGGACCTGCTATGACAGGTACGCCCACTGCATTGCAAGTGAACTGGTTTAACAGATTGTTTCGTGAGCCTCCACCGATAATGTGCAGCTTTTCGATGGGGAACGGGGCCATTTGTTGCAAATAGCCGAATACTTGTTTGTAGCGCAGGGCAAGACTGTCGAATATGCAACGGGTGATTTCGCCATAACTCTGTGGTACAGGTTGGTTGGTTTCTTTGCAATAATGTCCGATGGCTTGAATCATAGATGTCGGATTGGAGAAGCAGGGGGCATCGGGATTAATGAGACTGCGGAAAGCGGGAACTGTCAGAGCGGCATCTATCAGTTCTGTGTAAGAATAGTTGTTGGTTGCTTCCCATTCTTTGCGGCAACGCTCCAACAGCCACATGCCACAGATGTTTTTCAGGAACCGGGTAGTTCCTTCCACACCTCCTTCATTGGTGAAGTTCTGTTCAAAGCTTTCCTTATTTATAATGGCATCTTTCACTTCAATTCCCATCAGGCTCCACGTACCGGAACTCAGATAAGCGAATCTTTCGTTTTGTGCTGGTACGGCAGCCACGGCTGAACCTGTGTCATGACCGGCAACGGCAATGACTGGAATAGCTCCCAGACCTGTGATTTTCTGCACTTCTTCTGTCAGTACTCCGATAGGCTCTCCCGGGAAAACGAAACGGCCGAACTGTTCTTCCTTGATATCTGCTACATCCAGCAGTTCCTTTTCGAAGCGTTTGGTGCGTGGATTCAACATCTGGGAAGTAGAAGCGATGGTATATTCTGTTACCATTTTACCGGTCAGCATATAGCTTAAGGCATCCGGCATAAACAGTATTTTATCGGCTGCTTCCAAGGCCGAGCAATGATTGCGGTGGAGTGTTGACAATTGGAACAAGGAATTGAAATTCATAATTTGAATTCCAGTGATGTCATATACTCGTTCACGGGGAATATGGGTAAAATATTCTTCAGGTGCACCTGTTGTGTGAGGGTCGCGGTAGCAATAAGGATTGCGGAGTAACTCTCCGTCTTTGCCCACGAATACGAAATCCACCCCCCAAGTATCGATACCGATGGATCGGATAGGCAGATTGTCTTTGGCTATCACTTTCAGTCCTCTGATAATTTCATTGTATAAGGCGTAAATATCCCAATAACAATGTCCTCCGGTTTCTATAATATGATTAGGGAAACGAGTCAGTTCTTTCAACTCCATTTTGCCTTCTCCCAGGCAACCTAAGATGGTACGTCCACTGGTGGCACCCAGGTCTACCGCAAAGAAATAAGTGTGTTCCATGCCTTTATTTTTGATTTTAAGGAATTAATAGTGATGCAAAAATAGTTTATTCCCCGAAAGTCGTCCTTGTTTTTTTGATATTATAACTGTTGGATTTGGTTGTACCTGCCGTAAAACATAATATTACCGTCTTTTTAAGAAGATCGCATTGAAAAGAAGAATTTGGTGTGATTTTGGTTTACTCTTGGGATGATAGATAAGAGCTTTATTGAAAATATGCATAAAGTCGCAAAAATATTCTCTTTTTTGTATCTATATTCCCGAATATTCTGTAATTTTGCAGCCGAATCAGAATAATTATGCAGTATGAAGAGCAAGAATAGCAGACTTGATGCCATTAAGATTATTATTTCGAGCAAGGAAGTAGGTAGCCAGGAAGAGTTGTTGCAGGAATTGGCGAAAGAAGGATTCCGATTGACCCAAGCTACTTTGTCTCGTGACTTGAAGCAGTTGAAAGTGGCGAAAGCAGCCAGTATGAACGGAAATTATGTATATGTATTGCCAAACAATACCATGTACAAACGTATGACTGAGCAACATTCGGCCAGTGAGATGTTGATGCATAATGGATTTATTTCCATTGAATTTTCGGCTAATCTGGCAGTAATCAAGACTCGTCCCGGATATGCTAGTAGTTTGGCTTATGATATTGATAACCGGAACTTTGATGAAATATTGGGAACTATTGCTGGTGATGATACTATTATGCTTGTCATTCGTGAAGGCTGCACAAGAGCGGGAGTGAAGAATGCGCTTTCATTGATTATACCGAATATACAATAAAATAATATAGATAAAAAAGGAAATGGATGCTAAACAAGTGGATGTGATGGTGGCAGATGCCTCACATGAAGTTTACGTTGATAAAATTTTAGATACTATTAGAGAGGCGGCTAAGGTACGCGGAACAGGCATTGCAGAACGCACACATGAATATGTGACTACAAAGATGAAAGAAGGAAAGGCGATTATTGCTTTATGTGGAGAGGATTTTGCAGGATTTACCTATATTGAGTCATGGGGAAACAAGCAATATGTAGCAACTTCGGGATTGATTGTGCATCCCAATTATCGTGGGATGGGCTTGGCCAAGCGTATAAAGGCGGCTTCGTTCCGATTGGCACGTCTGCGATGGCCTAAAGCGAAGATATTCAGTCTGACCAGTGGTGCGGCGGTAATGAAAATGAATACAGAACTGGGATATGTTCCTGTAACTTTCAATGAACTGACTGATGATGAGGCCTTTTGGAAAGGTTGTGAAGGCTGTATCAATCACGATATATTAGTGGCAAAGAACCGTAAGTTCTGTATTTGTACAGCCATGCTTTACGATCCGGCTTTGCACACAGACGATAAAATAAACAATTTCTAAATACAAAAATAATCTCAAGCGAGGTTTTCTCCTGAACTCATACAGGCGAAAAGCTTCACGATATAAAGATAAGCACCATGGAAGAAAAGAAAAAAGTTGTCGTTGCTTTCAGCGGCGGATTGGACACATCCTTTACCGTAATGTATCTGGCAAAGGAAAAAGGATATGAAGTATATGCAGCATGCGCCAATACCGGTGGCTTCAGCCCGGAACAGTTAAAAAAGAACGAAGAAAATGCGTATAAACTGGGAGCTGTGAAATATGTGACTCTTGACGTAACACAGGAATACTACGAAAAGAGCCTGAAATACATGGTATTCGGAAACGTACTGCGTAACGGTACCTACCCCATCTCCGTAAGTTCCGAACGTATCTTCCAGGCACTGGCCATTGCACGCTA
>OHZE01000441.1_pt1 | contig 13540 bp, 14 predicted proteins | sample 1580371 | NCBI WGS metagenome assembly OHZE01 (sample SAMEA3882527, study PRJEB24775) | human gut metagenome | biome: human-associated habitat; feature: intestine environment; material: feces | place: Netherlands | collected 2009/2010
CAGTCCTCCTATTAATGGGTTATTACTGGGAGTTACCGTTTGATCCATGCCGGCAGGTAATATTACATAGCCGTTTCGCAAACCGGGAATCAGTTTGATATTTAGTTTCCATGATATTGTCAGAGAGTCTTTTCTTTTCAAGAAAATGGGATCATTAACCGGATCTTCATGCCATGTGGTGTAAGGAGTGTAGGGAGTAAGACGCACAAAGTTAGGGCGTACCCATTTGGTTGTGTCGCCGAAGTTTTTAGGCAAGTCTTTCAGAAACTTCATCCACGGTTTGTCTTCGGACATGATTGGAGTACCTTTTATATTGTCTTTGTCCGATTGAAAGTCGAAATGGATAGACTTTACGGCTTCTGTGTTGATTTTTAGTTCTCCATCTCCATTCAATAGCTCCTGTAAACGAATCGAGTCCTGTTTGTTCCATTGTGCTTGTGCTGTCAGTATACTGATAGTGCAGAATAATATGCTAAAATTTACCCTTTGGGTCATTCGTTTTTTCTTTATGGTTATAATTGGTAACAAAAGTAATCTGGAGTGGGTTTAATGCTGGTTAAATTTGAGTTATTAATTGTTTATAATGTGAATACTTTAAATTTTATTTGGTTAATAAAAGGATTCGTTTACACCTCTTTTGTTGTCATGGAGCACACTTCATATAGACATTTAGATAGTTACTTCAATATTTGGTAATCAAGTTTTGTATTTTATTTTCAGATATAGTGACAGAGTTCATATTCATGGTATGTATTTCAATTGATGTCAGTACATTGGTCAGATAGGCGATATAGGTCTATATGGATTTATGGGGTCCATTCTGTCTGTGTGATTTATTTTCGGTATAGAATAAAAATAGCCCGTTAATTTTTAATAACGGGCTAAATTAGTGAAAATGATAATATTTATTTGGAGGAGAGTTGTGCATGCATGGAAGCAGCTGCTTTACGTCCGTCACCCATTGCAAGGATAACTGTAGCTCCACCACGCACAATATCGCCACCGGCATAAATAGTCGGGATTGACGATTGCATATTTTCATTTACGGCAATTGTTCCTTTGCGTCCCAATTCCAATCCCGGGATGGAACTGGGAACAATCGGGTTAGGGGAGACGCCTACGCTGACTATCGCCATATCAATGTCAATGGTTTCTGTTGCTCCTGGAATAGCTATCGGACTGCGACGGCCGGAAGCATCTGGTTCGCCTAATTCCATTTTCTGTAAAACGACTTGTTTCACACGCCCCTTTTCATCGGCAATATATTCTATGGGGTTATGCAGAGTCAGGAATTCCACACCTTCTTCTTTAGCATGTTTCACTTCCTCCAGGCGGGCAGGCATTTCTTCTTCCGAACGGCGGTAAATAATCATTGCGCGTTCTGCTCCCAAGCGGCGTGCTGTGCGGACAGAGTCCATAGCTGTGTTACCACCGCCGATTACTGCTACACGTTTGCCGAATGTTACAGGAGTATCCGAATCCTCACTGGCTGCATCCATTAGATTTACACGAGTCAGATATTCGTTGGAAGACATGATATTGATAGAATTTTCACCCGGGATATTCATGAAGTTGGGAAGCCCGGCACCTGATGCTACAAATATACCTTTGAAATCTTCTGCTTCCAAGTCTTCCACACTGATTGTCTTTCCTACGATGCAGTCCTTTATGAATTTGACACCCATCTTGGATAAATTGTCAATTTCTACATCTACGATTTTATTGGGTAGGCGGAATTCGGGAATCCCATATTTTAATACACCCCCTATTTCATGTAAAGCTTCGAATACAGTGACATCGTATCCCTGTTTAGCCATATCTCCAGCAAATGAGAGTCCGGCGGGACCTGAACCGATAACTGCCACTTTTATGTTGTTCTTTTGCGCTACTTCCGGTACGGATATTTGACCGCTTTCACGTTCGTAATCAGCAGCAAAACGTTCCAAATAGCCTATGGCAACGGCTTCGTGTCCGGCTTTCAGATGAGTGCATTGTGATTCACACTGTTTTTCTTGAGGACATACACGCCCGCAGACAGCAGGTAATGCACTGGTTGCTTTTAAGGTTTTGGCAGCTTCAAGGAATTCACCGCGTTCTATATTTTTGATGAATTTCGGGATATTGATTCCTACGGGGCATCCGTTCATACAAGTAGGGTTGGGGCAGTCCAAACAACGTTTTGCTTCCGTTACAGCTTGCTCTTCATTCAAACCTAGATTGACTTCTTCCTTACGGCTATGTGAACGGTATTCTGCATCCAGTTCGTTCATTTTTACACGGGGGATAGCCATTCGTTCTTTAGGTTTCATGGCTTTACGTAAGCTTGCACGCCATTCGGCATCCCGGCCGTCCAGTTCTTTAGTCGCTTCACAAGTCGTCGGCTTTTCGGTGTCTAGTTTGTGAATTTCTTCTTTTTCTATATCTTTGAAAGCTCCCATGCGTTTCAACATTTCGTCAAAATCTACTTGATGGCCGTCGAATTCCGGGCCGTCAACACAAACAAAACGTGTTTTGCCTCCTACAGTGATACGGCAGGCACATGCCGGTGCCGTCGATCATGATGGGGCTCATGGAAACGGTGGTGGGGATGCCGTAGGGCTCGGTGGTCTTGGACACGAATTTCATCATGATGGCAGGACCGATGGCGAAACATTTGTTTACCGTTTCACGTTTGATTACTTCCTCCACGCCTTCAGTCACTAATCCTTTGCGTCCGTATGAGCCGTCGTCTGTCATAATGATTACTTCATCAGAGCTTTCACGCATTTCTTTCTCAAGGATAATTAATTCTTTGGTACGTCCGGCCAATACGGTAATTACGCGGTTGCCGGCAGCTTTCAAAGCCTGTACGATAGGAAGCATCGGAGCAACGCCTACTCCTCCTCCGGCACAGACTACTGTTCCGAAATTTTCAATGTGGGTGGCTTTACCCAGCGGACCAACCACATCTGTAATATAATCTCCTTCGTTCAATTCACAAAGTCGTGTAGAAGAAAGACCAACTTCCTGTACTACTAGTGTGATGGTACCTTTTACGGGATCGGCACCGGCGATAGTAAGTGGCATACGTTCTCCTTTTTCACCGACACGGACAATTACAAAATGTCCGGCCTTACGTGACTTGGCAATCAGAGGTGCCTCTATGACCAATTTAAAGACCTTTTCCGAGAAATGTTCTTTTGAAATAATCTTATTCATTTTGCTATACTATAAGTTCGTTGTTTTTCTAAGTTGATTGTCAAATTGATAATTTATGCAAAGGTAGGATTATATTTTTTAAAGACAAAAGAAAAGCCGCCCTTTTGTATGGGGCGGCTGATCCTATCATGATAAATCCGTTTTTGATTTTGTTGCAGTTTGTTCTTGATGTGAAAAAGAGATTATTTCTTTGTTCTGATTTTATATCCTATCATTCCATAATATAGGATGAAGAGGAAACAGGGAACACAGATCCAGTAGGAGGTCTGGAAGCTAGTTGCATCTTGAATCACACCGCGCACCCATGGCATAACCGCTCCACCGGCAATAGCCATGGTTAGCAATGAAGAGCCGGCTTTGGTGAATTTGCCGAGATCCGCCATTGCGAGAGGCCATAATGCGGGCCACATTAATGAGCATCCTAATGCCATAAAGAATATGCAATAGATTGAAATTTCAGCCGGCATGGTTGCTACTAATGCAGAACCAATGATGGCTATGATGGCACATATTTTCATTGCGGTAGCCTGGCTCAGATATTTAGGGATTAAGGTTGCGCCGCAAATGTATCCTACTACCATACCAATGGAAGGGATAAATCCGTAATTGTCACCCGGCAGCTCCAATGCTTTGGCATATCCGGTTGCAGTTGCCAAGGCTATGGTTTCCACACCTACATAAAGGAAAAGAGCAAGTACTCCTAATAGCAAGTGAGGAAATTGCATGATGGAAGTTTTACCTTCTGCATACGGACATGCAACCGCTTCTTCCGCATCTGTGGCGGCATCCTCTCCGGCAGCTTTTACTTCAGGCAGTGGAGCCATTAAGGCGATAATGCCTAATACAACGAAAATACCGACAATAATACCAAATGGCTGGAACAAATCTTCCATTTTTATTTGGTCTATGGTTTTGCCGATTACTAAGGTAATAAAAAGAGTAGTGGCAGGCCAAGCCAGTTTGTTGCAAATACCCATGATGGAAATACGTTTTGCGGCAGACTCTATAGGGCCAAGAATAGTTACATATGGATTTACTGACGCTTGGAGTACTGCATTGGCGGCACCACAGATGAATGAGGCGAAAAGAAACCATACAATAGATTCTGTAGCGGCTGCTTGGATGAATAATCCGAAAGCGATAGCGAAAATGATGAATGAAAGAGCCATTGTTTTTTTGTAACCGATGGCTTCAATGCATTTGGTGGCCGGTATACCAAAAATTAGGAATGGAACAAACGTGGCGGCAAGCAGGAGATTGGATTCTGAAGCCGACATTTCCATTGACCGTTCTAATACCGGCATTAGGAAAGAGTTAATGCCCAATGCAAAACCAATTGCAAAAAACATCATGCCTACAAAGGCAAGAGGTACCATGAAATTTTTCTGTGAAGTATTCATAATAATAGGTTAAATGGTTAGTAATCAGGTTGAAATAATAAAAAAAGAATGTCATTCTGCATACAAGACAGAATCTGTCGGGAAAGATCGGATTCTGAATAATACTCAGAATGACATTCAATATATGTAATTAGCTGTTATTAGTCAATCATCTCGAATCCGCAATAAGGAACTAATGCTTTAGGGATACGGATACCTTCCGGAGTCTGATTATTTTCTAATAAGGCTGCAACAATACGCGGCAAAGCCAGTGCGGAACCGTTCAAAGTATGGCATAATTCTGTTTTCTTTTCGGCAGAACGGTAACGGCATTTCAGGCGATTAGCCTGATACGTATCGAAATTGGATACAGAACTTACTTCCAGCCAACGCTGTTGTGCTTCCGAATAAACCTCAAAGTCAAAGCAAAGTGCAGCTGTAAAACTCATATCACCACCGCAAAGGCGGAGAATGCGATAGGGGAGTTCTAATTTCTTCAACAGGCCTTCTACATGGTCCAACATTTCCTGATGTGACTGTTTGGAATGTTCGGGTTTGTCAATGCGTACCAGTTCTACTTTTGAGAATTCGTGCAAACGGTTCAACCCACGTACGTCTTTGCCGTAAGATCCGGCTTCACGACGGAAACATTGAGTATATGCGCAATTCTTGATAGGCAATTGTTTTTCGTCCAAAATCACGTCACGATAGATATTGGTTACAGGAACTTCTGCGGTTGGAATCAAGTACAAATCATCTACTTCACAATGATACATTTGTCCTTCTTTGTCGGGAAGTTGTCCTGTTCCGTAGCCCGATGCGGTGTTTACTACCGTCGGTGGCATGATTTCTTCGTAACCGGAAGCGCGGGCTTCATCCAGGAAGAAATTGATTAATGCGCGTTGAAGACGTGCCCCTTTACCTTTATATACAGGAAAACCTGCCCCTGTGATTTTCACGCCCAGGTCAAAATCTATCAAGTCGTATTTTTTGGCAAGTTCCCAATGGGGAAGCGCATTCTTGGGGAGTTCGGTTTCCATACCGCCCATTTTTTCCACCACATTGTCTTCAGCGCTTACACCTTCGGGCACACTGTCATAAGGAACATTGGGAATGGTGTAAAGCAGGTTGGTCATGTCTTCCTGTGCTTTGTCCATTTCTGCTTGTAAAGCTTTGCTGGTTTCTTTGATTTCGGCTACACGTGCTTTAGCTGTTTCAGCATCTTCTTTTTTCCCTTCTTTCATCAGTTGCCCGATAGATTTGGAGAGCGAGTTCACTTCTGCCAGGTTTTTATCTAATTGATTCTGCGTGCTACGTCTTTTGTCATTGAATGCAAGCACTTGTTCTATCGTTGCTTTTGCATCTTTAAAATGCTTCTTTTCCAGTCCGCGGATTACCTCTTCCGTATTCTCTGTAATTTGTTTAATGGTAAGCATATCTTTTCAGTCTTTTTGATATTTCTTGAATTAATGGACAAAGATAGATAAAAAAATGGTAAGGTGTATGAGTTATTCGTTACTTTTGCATCCGGATTAGAAAATGAAAAGTAAGAAAGATGAATTATCTTGAGATAGCGGGCGCTTTAATCGGTCTGCTTTATTTATGGTTTGAATATAGGGCGAGCATTTGGTTGTGGCCGGTCAGTGTCATTATGCCTGCCATTTATATAGTTGTTTATTATCAAGTGGGTCTGTATGCCGATTCTGTTATCAGTATCTATTATTTGTTGGCTGGAATTTATGGTTGGTGGATGTGGTTGCGCCATACGCCGGATAAAGGGGAGAAGCCTGTTTCCGGCACACCGTCTAAGCTGCTGTTGCCTATGTTTGTTGTGCTGCTTGTGGTGTTTGTGCTGATAGGGATTATTCTCGAAACTTGTACAGATAGTACGGTGCCCTGGTGGGATAGTTTTACAACAGCACTTAGTATTATTGCCATGTGGATGCTTGCACATAAATATGTGGAACAATGGTTGGCATGGCTGGTTGTTGATGCTGTTTCTTGTGGTATCTATATTTACAAAGATTTATATTTCACTTCTTTTTTGTATGGACTTTATGCGGTAATCGCTTGTTTCGGTTATTTGAAGTGGAAACAATTAATGAATTTATCTTATGAAAGAGTATAAATTACCGATAGGATGTGACGTGCCGGAAACAATTATTCTGGCTGATGGTGATTTCCCTTCCCATCCGTTGGCACTGGAGTGGTTGAGGCAGTGTCCTTATGTGGTTTGTTGTGACGGGGCAGCAAATACTTATATTCGTTCAGGTAGAATGCCGGAAGCCATTGTTGGCGATGGCGATTCTTTATTGCCGGATATTAAAGAGCGATATGCTTCGTTGATTCATAGTGAGGCAGAGCAGGAAACAAATGATTTGAGTAAGGCATTTCGCTTCTGCCTGTCACAGGAGAGGAAGCGTATTACTATCATGGGGGCTACAGGAAAAAGAGAAGATCATACAATAGGGAATGTCAGCTTGCTGGCGGATTATATGGAGCAGGCGGAGGTTAGTATGATGACTGATTATGGTATTTTTGTTCCCATAAGGGAGGACAGTATGTTTGAATCTTATATCGGTCAGCAGATTTCTGTTTTTAATATGAATAGTACGGCTTTATCTGCCGAAGGGTTGGCTTATCCTTTGTCTGTGTTTACCAATTGGTGGCAAGGGACTTTGAATGAGGCATTGGCCAGGCATTTTATAATCCGGACTGAAGGTAAGGTCTTAGTGTTCAGGGTATTCTAAAAGAAAAGACTCTTCAAGGAATGAAGAGTCTTTCAATTTTTTTATTTTGTAACTGATTATGCTTCTACAGCCGGAACAACAGAAACAGATCTTCTGTCATTGCGACCTACTTTGAAACATACTGTACCATCTACTAAAGCGAAAAGAGTATGGTCACGTCCCATACCGATGTTTTCACCCGGATGGAATTCTGTACCTCTCTGACGAACAATGATGTTACCTGCTTTACAAGCCTGTCCACCAAATATCTTAACGCCTAATCTCTTACTTGCTGATTCACGGCCGTTCTTAGAACTACCTACACCTTTTTTATGTGCCATTTCTTCTTACTGTTTTAATTGATTAAGCTACTACTTCTGTAATTGTTAACTCTGTGAATTGTTGACGGTGACCGTTCAACTTACGATAACCTTTTCTTCTTTTCTTGTGGAAAACAAGAACTTTATCGCCTTTTACCATGTTTGATACGACCTGGCAAACAACCTTTGCACCCTCTACTGTGGGAGCACCTACGGTGATGTTGCCGTCTTTGTCTACCAAAAGAACTTTCTCGAATTCTACTGTTGCACCTGCTTCAGCATTTTGCATGTGGTGTACAAACAGCTTCTTGCCAGCTTCTGCTTTGAATTGCTGACCGTTGATTTCTACAATTGCGTACATTTCTTATATATAATGTATAAGTTAGCTCCGTCGGGTGGTCTCTAATCACTTAGAAAGCACTTGGTCGAACCCGGTGCGGAATAATCGGGCACAAAAGTACTCTTTTTATTCTAAATAGACAAATGTTCTTTTGCTTTTTTGTTCTTTTAATGCAGATTGTACTTTTAGATTATTGGAGAAAAACTGTTTCATCAAGGAGAAACAGTCCGTGTAGGGATGGTTTCTGTTACAAAATGAATTTCAGAACATAGATACCGGCCAGCATCAGCGCCATTACAAGACACGCGAATATGACGAGTAGCACAAGACTGTAAGTCAGCATGAGGATAGTGCGCCAAAAGCTTCTCCACCAGGTGCAGCGGTACAATTGTTTGTAATCCCAACAGAATAGGACGAAAATAAGCCATAAAGGCAGCTCATACAAATCGTCTACCTTTGCGTACCCGTTGAAAGGCAGCACGATGATGCTCAGCAGGAGTATCTGGCAAGCTATGTATGCTTGTATGAACACATGCTCCGTGGTATTGTAGTTTAACTTATATTTCCGGCGTCGGAAGGCAAGTTGGGTGGCAAGTGCAAACAAAGGCAGTGTGGCAATGATGCGGAATGCCTTGTTTCCGTGTCCCCAGCTCTTCATCAGATTCCATACTTTCATTAGGAAAGGAGAGTTCTGGAAGACTTTTTCCAGTCTGTCTCCCACTTCCGAGGTGTCGTTTACAAATTCATCGATGAGGTCGCCATCATCGCTGTTCTGTTCGGATACCTGTGTGGCAGAAGTGGAGTCGTTCTTCTCTTCCAGTTTGTTCAAGCTTTTCTCCAGGCTTTTTATAGTGATGGCGAGGGCTCGCTTTTCCTCTTTGCTATAGGTTTTCTCCATCTTTTTGGTAAGCTTCTCTTTAGCGGCAATGATTTCTTCTTTGTCTGTCTGCTCTGTCTTTTCCGTCTTTTCTTTTTTGCTCAGAGCTTCCGGGTCTACCAGTTGTACAGCCATGATATAAAGGGCTGCAAGAATGAAGAGTGTCTGGAACGGGCGAAAATACTCTACACGCTTACCGCCGATGAAGTCTCTAATCATGTATCCCGGACGGTAGAGGAGTTCCAGAAGGGTACGTCCAAAGCCATTATCTATATTGAAGAAGCCTCCGGCAATGTTTTTAAGCGCGTTGCTCAACCGATAGCGTGGAGTGTTACGGCTTTGTCCGCAACGGTTACAGTAGTTGCCGGTATAGGTGGTGCCACAATTCAGGCAGGTGCAGGTTTCGTTGCCAGCGGGAGGAGTTTTTCTCCCTTGTATCAGCTTGATGTGAAATGCGCGTAAGCGTACTGCGCAGGGGTGCCACCATGAGTCGATGAAAGTTTTTGCTTTGTTGGGTAGTATCCTTCTTTTTTGGAGGATACCCCACAATGTCAGTATGAAAACAACCGGGAAGAAGTTGCTGTCGTCGGTCATGTCCAGCTCTTCAATAGCCAGCCAGAAGAGTGTCACTAGAAGGAGGATTTGCCAGACGCTTATCCTTTTCTGTTTCCGGGGAGAAGTGGCATGCGCATTTTCCGGCCGGATGGGATTTTCAATCTTGAATATGGAAGGATACTCCTCCTGAACTGCCAGCAGTTCTTCCAAGGTGTTCATTATTTTCCGGTGTGGGTACTTCTCCAATTCTTTGGCAGTGGTTACTCCGTGGGTGACTCCAGCAAAGTCTACTCCGGCCGCTTGGGCTGTTTCCGCATCTACCGTGCTGTCGCCTATATAGAGGGTCTCGGCTTTGCTGACATGTAGCCGCTTAATGGCAAGGAGTAGCCCTTCGGGAGATGGCTTGGCGGCTTTCACGTCTTCACCACCCACGATGATGTCCATAAAATCTTCAGGAAAATGCTGGTCGAGGAGTTCCTTGATGCGGAATCGGTATTTGGTCGAGATGATTCCGATGCGGGCGCCGGAGTCCTTCAGTGCAGTCAGTACGGACTTGGTTTCCAGGAAAAGCACCGTGTTGACAGTCATATGCGTATCGGCCTCTTTTCGGTATTCTGCCTTGAATCCTGCCAGTTGTCCGGCATCTGTCACGCCGGTGAGGATGGAAAAAGAGTCTTCCAGAGTCTTGCCGATAGTACGTTTGATGTCGTCATCCGTCACCTCTGTATATCCGTGACGGGTCAGTACGTTGCGGAAACAAGTGACGATTCCGCGGGAAGAATCAGCAAGCGTATAATCAAAGTCGAAAAGATAGGTCGTGTAATTCATTGTGACTTTTTGTGACAAAGATAGTGTAAAGTATATTTTTACAAAATAAAAAAGAGGATTAATCGGAATTTTGTATTACTTTTGTTTGCATGAATTCTGTAGAAAAGTGACAAGATGTGTAAGTGTTTTATCCGGTTAGGTTGTTATACTATACACGTTAACCCTATAATGTTATGAATTTGATAAAATCTTGTTGTTTGTTTGTGGTCTTTTCATCCTTTCTGGCATGCACCTCGCAGGTGTCGGATGTGAAGAGTGTGTCTTATACAGAGTTTGTGAATCCCTTTATCGGTACAGATTTTACTGGAAACACCTATCCGGGTGCCCAGGCGCCGTTTGGCATGGTGCAGCTCAGTCCTGACAACGGACTGCCGGGCTGGGACCGTATTTCCGGATATTTTTATCCGGACAGTACCATTGCAGGCTTCAGCCATACCCATCTCTCCGGAACCGGCGCTGGTGACTTGTATGACATCTCTTTTATGCCGGTGACATTGCCTTATAAGGAGGCGGAAGCTCCGCTCGGCATTCACTCTTTGTTCTCTCATTCGGAAGAGTCGGCAAGCGCTGGATATTATCAGGTGCGTCTGAAAGATTATAATATAAATGTAGAGTTGACGGCCACCGAGCGTTGTGGCATTCAGCGGTATACTTTCCCAAAAGCCGATGCTGCCGTTTTCCTGAATTTGCGGAAAGCCATGAATTGGGATTTTACCAATGATTCTCACATAGAAGCCGTCGATTCGGTAACGGTGCAAGGTTACCGTTACTCTGACGGTTGGGCACGCGACCAGCGCCTCTACTTCCGTACACGTTTCTCCAAACCGTTTGCTGCGATGCAGCTCGATACAGCTGCCATAGAGAAAGAAGGCAAGCGGATAGGAACATCTGTCATTGCACGATTCGACTTTCAGACTAAGGAAGGAGAACAGATTCTTGTCAGTACTGCCATCTCCGGTGTAAGTATGGAAGGGGCGGCACGTAATCTGGCAGCAGAAGTACCTGATGATGATTTCGACAAATACCTGGCTGCTGTGCAGGATGATTGGAACGAACAATTGTCCCGGATAGAAATAAAATGCGATGACCGCGATGAGAAAGTCAAGTTCTATACAGCTTTATATCATTCGATGATTGCTCCTACCATTTACAGTGATGTGGACGGCGCCTATTACGGTCCCGACAAGCAAGTGCACCGGGTAGAGGGCTGGACAAATTACAGTACTTTCTCCTTGTGGGACACTTACCGTGCGGCTCATCCTCTCTATACTTTTATTGAGCCGGAACGGGTGAATGATATGGTGAAGTCCTTCCTCGCCTTCTTCGAACAGAACGGCCGCCTTCCCGTATGGAATTTTCAGGGGGGCGAGACAGATATGATGATAGGTTACCACTCTGTGCCGGTTATTGTAGATGCCTATCTGAAAGGTATTGGGGACTTCGATGCGAAAAAGGCCTTGGAGGCTTGTGTAGCTACTGCCAATATCGATTCCTATCGTGGCATTGGGTTATATAAGAAATATGGCTATGTTCCTTATAATGTGACAGATCAGTATAATTCGGAAAACTGGTCACTTTCTAAAACACTGGAATATGCATATGATGACTATTGTATAGCCCGTATGGCAGAGAAGCTGGGCGATAAGGAGGTTGCGGACGAGTTTTATAAGCGTTCCCGTAATTACCGGAATGTCTACAATCCGGTAAGTTCTTTCATGCAGCCCCGTGATGACAAGGGAGAGTTTATCCGGAACTTCTCGCCGGACGACTATACTCCGCACATCTGCGAGAGCAACGGCTGGCAATACTTCTGGTCTGTGCAGCAGGATATTGACGGTTTGATAGTTTTGACCGGAGGTAAGGAACGGTTTGCCCAGAAGCTGGACAGTATGTTTACTTACAATCCTTCTGCAGATGATGAGTTGCCTATTTTCAGCACCGGGATGATTGGCCAGTATGCGCATGGAAATGAGCCTAGCCATCACGTCATCTATCTGTTCAATGCTGTGGATCAACCTTGGAAAACCCAGAAATATGCAGCCCGGGTGATGCGTGAACTCTACCTGAACACTCCTGCCGGTTTGTGCGGCAACGAGGATTGCGGACAGATGTCCGCCTGGTATGTGTTCAGTGCGATGGGCTTTTATCCGGTAGACCCGGTTGGTGGAAAATATGAAATCGGTACCCCCCTATATCCGGAAATGAAGATGCACCTGCCCGGTGGAAAGACCTTTACGGTACTGGCGCCGGCGGTGAGCAAGGAAAATTGCTACATTCAATCTGTCAAACTCAACGGTAAGAACTATGACAAAAGTTATATTACGCATGAACAGATAATGGATGGAAGTGTTTTCGAATTTGAAATGGGGGATAAGCCAGGTCAGGCATGGTACAGTCCCCGATAACCGGCTAACATATGAATGAACATTTCGACTTGACATATAAATCCCTTTTCCGCAGGTATTATACCAACCTGCTGTTCTATGCCACACGCATTGTGGGGGAAGAAGATGCGGAAGATGTGGTACAGGATGTTTTCGTGGAGCTGTGGAAGCGGAAAGATACCATGAAGGTGGGAGCAGATTCAGGCTTTTCTGTATAGGGCGGTGTATACCCGTGCCTTGAACGTTCTGAAGCATCGGGACATTGTGAGTGGCTATGAGGCTGTCATGCTCGAAATCCATAAAAAGAGGGTTGAGTTCTATCAACCTGACAGCAATGATGTGGTGAAACGGATAGAGGATGCCGAACTCAGGAGGAAGCTGTCCGATGCCATCAATGAATTGCCGGACAAGTGCCGGATGGTATTCAAACTCAGCTATCTGCATGATATGAAGAATAAGGAGATAGCTGATACAATGGGAGTGTCATTGCGTACGGTGGAGGCCCACATGTACAAAGCTTTGAAGTTGCTGCGTGATAAACTGGGGTATCTGAACCTGATGTTGGCTCTGTTTTTCATCGGGAAAGTAAGTGTTTTTGCGAGCAGCGTTGTTTTATTATCATAATGAAGGAAAGAATGTATTCTCCTGAGGATTACTTGGGACGCGCAAGAATTGTAAATCACACAATGAAGCAGCAGCATAACCAAAAGAGTCTCAAGTACAACTGGCATGAAGCATATGTAACAGTTCTCGAGGGTGTTTTGGCACGCGGTGACAGAAAAGTGGCTGATGCCATTGAGACAGCCTATAAGATGGGTGCACTGTATGATGCATGGGGAGAAACATTCCACTATGAGATTTGGACAGCTGCTTTTGAAAAATGCGGCTTATCAATTGATTTTTATAATACAAGAGAGCGCAGTCTTGATG
>OHZE01000459.1_pt1 | contig 13147 bp, 8 predicted proteins | sample 1580371 | NCBI WGS metagenome assembly OHZE01 (sample SAMEA3882527, study PRJEB24775) | human gut metagenome | biome: human-associated habitat; feature: intestine environment; material: feces | place: Netherlands | collected 2009/2010
GGCCTCCAATAACGATGGGTATCTCTGCCGGTAGTTGTCGGACATCCAAATAAAGAATGGCACATGTATCTGATAATAGGAAGGTACCGGTGAAGCATGCAGAAAGAGATGCCGGTTGTCATCGAAAATATCTTCTCCATGGTCTGAAGTGTATATCAGGGCAGAATTGACATGTTGTTCTCGAAGCATATCTATCAGACGAACCAGAAAATTATCCGTGTAGCGGATAGAATTGTCATAGGCATTAATCAGGTTGTCTTTGTATTTCACTTCCGCATCAACGGGCATGTCCGGCAGGAAGAAAGCCTGCTCTGCCGGATAGCGCTCTTTATAATTAAAATGAGAACCGTAAGTGTGGAGAACTATAAATTGCCTGGAAACTCCTTTGCCCAGTTCTTTTGCTACCAGTTTCAACAGTTCGTTATCAGAGGGGTTGTAATTGGAATCCCCCACATCTTCTTTAATGAAATCATACGTGTCGGCTTCTTTGCCGAAGAAGTCTATAAATGAGTGGTTATAGCGCTGGTTCGAGAAAAAGGCGGTCTGATAACCGGCTTCCTTGAATGCTGTGATAATCCCTTTCTGATAATAGATGGAATCAAAACTGGAAGCACTGACCGGTGACAGCAACATCGGAACACTCTTGTGGGTAGTGTCAGTCCGCCAATGCCCGACAGTCCCGGGTTAGTCTCCCGTTCGTAGCCGTACAAAGCCCAGTTGCATGCCCGTGAGGTTTCTCCCACCACCATTACATATACTTCCCTTTCATCAGCCTGATGAGTACTTCTAGCATGAAAGGTAAAATCTTTAGAGGTCTTGTGATAATTCCGCGTCTGGGCCGTCCGTTGAAAAGCAAGTGCTATGTTGTAGCATACGTTGGCAGGATACAGTTCGGATTTCGGCTCATACCGGTCATCTGTCAAATAAGCAGTGCCTAAGGATAATATTCCGGCAGACAACACATATAGAGTGCGACGGCGAGCTTGCCGGATGAATGCTTCGGACAGTCTGCGTTTGTGTACAATGGATATGGTTGCCAGAATTAATGCAGGTATATAGAGCACTACCACAATAACGATGGCAGGTATCAGATTGTCCAGCAGTTCCAGCGCCTCGCTCGAATTGGTTGTCACCAGATTCAGAAACATATCCACTGCGATAATGGACTGACCGAAAAGATACAGCAATACAAGCTGGAAGGCTCCGAAGAAGATGAACGGAAATAGCAGCCAGAATGTCCTGCCACAGTTTCTCGACCAAGCCATTACAGCATAATATATAGAAAGGGGTAGCAGGATATTACATATCTTTGCCGTCCATGATATGGGTTCTGTAAAGCATAGCACTACATTGGGCACTATCAGAATGACCAGAAACAGATAGAACAAATGTTCCTGATTGTCGAACCATTTTTTTATGTCTCTAAAAAGCTTCATTGATATTGAATATAAATCCGGTCTGGTGTTTGCCAAAACCTAAATCCAAACGTACGTTTACTCTCTTTTTGAACTCCCAGCGGTAGCCGAAACCATAATTAGGAAGAATATGCCTGGCCTCCAATTCCGAGAAATTCGGGAATATGGTTCCCGCCCCTACCCATACGGCAACTCCATTTCGCTTCCATACATGTTGGCGTAGTTCCAGCTGGGCATCCATTGCACACTTGTCACGGTAGCGCCCCTCATAATAGCCACGCATAGAATAGGAACTTCCCAATGTTGCCATCAGTCCCCAGGGCGGATTTCCGTAGTTCAGCAGAGTATGGAACTGGCCTGCCAACACCCCACCCTTCCACACGGACTGGTAATAGCTGGTCGTCAGTTCCGTATTGCTGAATGCATATTTATTTCCCAAAAAGGCCGGACTGAAGCGCTGGTCTATCCGTAGGTAATATCCTTTATAGGCATTTGTCAGAAAATCGCGTGAATCATACAACAAGGAAAACCCCAAGCTCACGTTGGTGCTACGCGCTTTCATTCCTTTCCATAATTCCGGTTTTTCAAAGTCATGTCCATACACGTAATCAAATGCTGTCATCGGACCGATATAAAAGTTACGTGCCATCCGGAACATGAAGTCCACCTTAACCTGCGCCTGAAAGCGATCGTATTCACTCTCATTGTCATCATTGGCTCCATTGTCATATCCTTGTCCCCAGTAAAGGCTTGGGAAAGAATAGAAATACAGATTGTAGTTCAACCGGTATTTGTCTTGGGGAAACAGATGGTTTCCACGTACTCCCAGCAAATAGAATCCCACTGTGGAGACATCCCCATACAGAGAGACATTGGACGGAGGGAGAATACTATCGTTCCGGTCGGTACGGTAGAGTCCTGCCGCCACCAGTCCGATTCCAAATTTGGTGTCACTGGAATAATGAGGCCCGCCTATAATGCTGAAATCAAATTTCTTGTTTTTCTTTTCTTTGTTGGCATCGTTGAAGTAATTCAAAATTTTTCCGAAAAAACTGCGTTTCTTGGGAAGCGAGTCTATCGGATACGTAGAAATTGAGTCCACAGAGTTTTTTGCTTCTGCAAGGTGTGTTTGTGCATGAACAGCCGTTTCTGTAATCAGCATCAATATTGGTAATATCCATTTTGTCAATTTAGTGTCCATTTACTTGTAGAAAACTTCCGTGGCAAAGTTAGTTTTTATGTTCTTCATTACAACAATGTTACTGTTCTTTTTGTTTCCAATTTTTCTCTTTTAATGTTCATTTCTACATTGCATGTGGGGTTTACTCTTTTTAACTACATCATTTATAGAACTTTCCTCGATTTATACTGTTATTTTAATATTACAAAGAACAACATGATATTGAATTATGAAAACAGCAATGGACATTCCCGATAAAGAGGGACAGAAACGACTGGTAATCGTAGGCGGCGGCTTTGGCGGATTAAAGCTGGCACGAAAATTGAAAAGCAACAAGTTTCAGATAGTTTTACTGGATAAGAATAACCATCACATCTTCCAACCGTTACTCTATCAAGTGGCCACAGCAGGTATTGAACCGAGTGCCATATCATTCCCATACCGAAAAATCTTCAAAAAAAGAGAGCATTTCCATATACGTATTTGTGAAGCACAGCAAGTCTTCCCGGAACACAATCTGCTGGAGACTTCCATCGGCACGCTGGCATACGACTATTTGGTCATTGCCACCGGCTGCAACACAAATTATTTTGGAAACGACGGGCTGGAGAAACAGACCATGGCACTAAAGAATACTTCGGAAGCCTTGTTCAACCGAAACCAGATATTGGATAGTTTTGAACAAGCCCAGAACACCGGTAATAAAGAAGAGCGCAGGCGTCTGATGACCTTTGCCATTGTAGGCGGTGGAGCTACGGGAATAGAGTTGGCTGGTGCTTTGGCCGAGATGAGGAAGTTTGTCCTTCCTCAAGACTATCCGGACTTGAATATCAATGAGATGCGTATCATCTTGTTGGATGGCTCTTCCCGGCTCTTGTCTGCTTTTTCAGAAGAGTCTTCCAAAGAAGTGGCCGATTATCTGAAGAAGCGTGATGTGGAAATCAAATTGAACCAACGGGTGATGGGATACGAGAATTATCAATTGGCATTGAATGACGGGACTGCCATCGATACCAAAAATGTATTCTGGGTGGCCGGTGTCAAGGCAAACAGCCTTCAAGGATTGCCTGCCGATGCCTATGGACCGGGAAACCGCTTGAAGGTGGACACTTATAACCGTCTTTCTCAATATCCCAATATTTTCGCTATCGGGGATACGGCCCTTATGATTTCTGAGGAGTATCCCAAAGGACACCCGCAAGTGGTGCAACCAGCCATCCAGCAGGCCCGCAACTTGATAAGGAACTTGCAGCGTGCAGAAACAGGCCTGCCGTTGCAGCCGTTTATATATCAAAACAAAGGCTCCATGGCGACCATTGGCCGCAATCATGCCGTAGTCGAGCTTAAGAAACTGCGTTTTGGCGGTTTTCCGGCATGGGCTGTGTGGCTATTCATCCATTTGATGAGTATTGTGGGTGTAAAGAACCGTCTTTTCATCTTCGTAGACTGGATGTGGAGTTACTTTACCTATGACCCATCTTTACGGATTATCATCAAACCGTTGAAGCGGGAGTAAACTTTTATTGAGTAATATTTGTTATAGTTCATATACGAACTTAAAAACGAATGAATATGTTAAAACGACTTTTATTTCCTGTCAAACCGGACGGAACGGCAACATCTGCTATACTATTGATTTAGGACTGGCTATCTTTGGTGAATTGGCATGTTCCATGGCATTCATTATAGGTTTTCTCTATCGTTTGGCTATGATACCAATGGTGTTTACAATGGCTGTTGCCTTTTTTGTAATTCATGGCAATGACCCGTTTGCCACGAAAGAGTTGGCTTTTGTATATCTGGTAGTGTTCATATTGATGTATATCATAGGTCCGGGCAAGTTTGCCGTTGACCGCTGGATAAGAAAAGCTCTTTTCCAAAAGGCTCGTAAATAGACACTTCCGTTTTACTGAAAACAGATTTTAAGCTCAAATAGGATGTATTTTCGTAAAAAATCCTATATTTGCGGATGCTTAAAATAACTCGATGAGCTATAAAGCTAATTAAACACAGTAAAATAAAAAAGAGTGATTATGAAAAAGTTCAATTTGAAGATGGCTGCGACCGTAATGATTTGCGGCTCGTTTCTTTTCAGTTCTTGTATCGGTTCTTTTGGACTGCATAGTAAACTGGTCAGCTGGAATCAAGGTATTGGTACCAAGTTTGTAAACGAACTGGTTTATTTGGCATTCAATATTATCCCGGTATATGGCGTTTGCTATCTGGCCGATGCATTGGTCATCAACTCCATCGAATTCTGGAGTGGTTCAAACCCTATGGCCAGCATTGGTGATGTAAAGAAAGTGAAAGGCGAAAACGGTGACTACCTGGTAGAGACACTTGAAAACGGCTATTCTATCACCAAAGAAGGTGAGACTGCTTCTATGGAACTCATTTACAACAAAGAGTTGAATACTTGGAATGTTGTTGCCGATGGTGTCAGCACAGAATTGCTGCAAATGAACAATGACGGCACTGCACAAATGACCCTTCCGAACGGTGAGGAAATGACAGTGACGCTGGATGCCCAAGGTGTGGCAGCAGCACGTCAAGCGACGATGATTGACAGCTATTACGCTTTTAATTAAAAGTTGAAAATGGAAAGGTGAAAGTTGAAAATGGCTGGGTGCATAGATGCCCAATAACCATTTTCACCTTTCCACTTCCCATTAGAACGGATATCCCACAGCAAAGTGGAAGGCAAAATCGCGGCTGAATTTAGGATGGATAATGGGATAACGGTCTTTTTTCTTCTCATACGCCGGATTGACGGCCTTCATACCCCCGTCGAAACGCAATACAAAGAAATCCAAGTCAAGACGCAATCCTAAACCATATGCCACGGCAATCTGTTTATAGAACTTGTCAAATTCAAACTGACCTCCCGGCTGGTCTTTATAATCCCGTATTGTCCAGATATTCCCGGCATCTACAAAGAGGGCTCCTCTGAATTTCCAGAACAACCGTGTGCGGTATTCAATGCTGGCATCCAGCTTGATGTCTCCCGACTGGTTCATGAAGTTATTATCGCCGGGGAAAGAACCGGGCCCCAAATCACGTACAGACCATCCGCGCACACTGTTGGCGCCGCCGGAGAAGTAGCGCTTCTCAAATGGAAGCATTGTTGCATTGCCGTATGGAATGGCAATACCGGCACCAAAATGAAATGCCAATGAATTGCGGTTGTCAATGACCAGATTCTTGGCAAAGTCAAAATCGCCTTTCAGGTATTGGGCAAAAGGAATGTTCAACAAAGTGTATTCCCCCGATGCATTCTTCTTCATTCCTCCGAGCTTTGCCACAGCATACAACAAGTTACCCGCCGATTCAAAATTGAGGCGGATGGTATAGGAATTTCCGATACCGGAGTTATTCATCAATGCTCTTCCGGCACTGTTGTAGATATAGCTATAGCCGGTGCGGACAATAAAGCGGTCTTCATAATTGTATTTGAGGATGTAGTTCTCGTCTTTCTCCAGATAATCCTCTTTGAATGTCTGGTCTATGCTGGGCATATACAGATAGTTGATGTCCAGCAAATCAATGCGATGCTGCGAACGCTGTTGTTGTACCCCCCATTTGTAGCTCCATCCGGCAGATGCTACAATGCGCGTGAATTCGGGTCTCATCTGGTAGTTATATTGCAATCCGAATTCTGTAGTAGCCCTTATCCTCCGCTTGAAATCGCTGGATACAAAGGGAAACATAAACCGTGGGAAGTTGATGGTTGCTTCCGCACCTAATTCTATGTAGTCTTGATTCAAGGAGCTCTGCAAACCGGACACAGCCTCGTATGCCCCACGTAGCTTGAACATGAATGTTTCGGAACCTTTGAACATGTTGCGGTGCTGAAAAGCCACCGAAGCGGCAGCTCCCAAATCGCCGGCAGAGTTTGTGCCTTCCACCTCAAAAGATACGGACTGATGCTTGCCTCTGGTCAGCATCACATAGGCGTTGAGCTTTGCACTGTCACTCTGTTGCACTTCAAAAAAACGGATATTGGTATATTTCAGGGCTTGCAGGCGTCCGTAGTTGGAGTAGGTACGCTGCACGTTCTGCTCGTTATAGAGAGTTCCCGGAGTGATGCGCAGATTGTTGGTCAGCACTTTGGGGCGCAGATAAAGCTTGTCTTTGTAGTAGATGGGAAAGCCTTTGTAATGCAATGAATCATTCACCTCGATGCTGTTCTGGGTGGATGCCTGCAACACATTATAATCGGTAATGAAACTCACTTTATTGATAGTGTATTGCCGGTGATTTTGCGGCGTATCCTCGTTATGCTGTCTGTATGGAGCCAAATGCAGTGTCAAATCTACCAGATAAGAATTACGGACAGTATCCGCAGTATAGGATATGTACTCTTTATTGAACTTGTAATATCCATTCTGAAGCAGTTTGTTTGTGATGCGCTGGCGTTCTGCATCCAGTACATTGACATCAAAATACATGCCTTCGGATAATAAGGTTACTGCGGAATCCTGCCGCATGTATTCCTTTATTTTACTGTCCTGGATATCATATTTCAAGGTACGAACTTTATAGGGCTTGCCGGTTGTCACTTTATAGACCAACTTCATCTTTTTCTTCTTGACTTGGCGTACCGGTTCCACCAGGGCGCCCATATAGCCCATATTCTGCACAGCCTTAGTGATTTCTTCCCTGGTCCGGTTGGTTTCCTCCTCACTGTATATGACCGGGGCATCACCTAATTTCCTCAATGTACGGTTTATCCAGCGTGTAGAGTCCCGTCCGGACCAGTTGTAGACATACAACTGGGTCTTTATCAGGCTGAACCACTTCGCATTGGGATTCTGGCGGATGTACATGGAGAGATTGGATGGTTTTACTTCCTTATTATCAGTATGTATGCGCACTTCTTCTACCAAATATGTGCCGTCCGGCACATATTTGGTAGAAGAACAGGAAGCCAACAAAAGTACGATAGTAGTAAGTATCGCGTAGCGGAAACCTTTATTCATACCGAGTCATTAATTGCGCATAAACAGCTACAAATATACTTGTATTTTTTTGTTCCCGAAATAAAAAACGCCGGAAGAGTGCAGAGTTTTTGATTATATTGAAATAATCACGTATTTTTGTCAAATGATAACATGTGTGTCCTATGGCATTAAGTAAAAATCGCATTAAATATATCCACTCGTTGGAGCAGAAAAAGAACCGGAAGGCCGACAAGGTATTTCTGGCAGAAGGACCTAAACTCGTAGGGGATTTGTTGGGACATTTTCCTTGTCAGTTCTTGCTGGCAACTTCAGAATGGCTTTCCCGGAACCGCCCTCTCTCCACCGTAGCGGATGCCACGGAAGTATCGGAGGAGGAACTTTCGCGTGCCAGCCTGCTGAAAACTCCCCAACAAGTGCTGGCTGTGTTCCGGCAGCCGGATGAGGAGACGGATATTTCCGTCATCAGTCACTCCCTCTGTCTGGCTTTGGATGATGTGCAAGACCCCGGTAACCTGGGAACGATTGTCCGCCTTGCTGATTGGTTTGGGATAGAGCATATTTTCTGTTCGCCCAACACGGTGGATATCTATAATCCCAAAACTGTGCAGGCCACGATGGGAGGTATCGCACGCGTCAGACTGCATTATACTCCCCTACCCGAGTTCATCCGCTCACTGAAGGATATTCCCGTTTACGGCACTTTCCTGGACGGAGAGAATATGTACGGACAACCGCTTTCGAAAAATGGGCTGATTGTGATGGGTAATGAAGGAAATGGCATCGGAAAAGAAGTGGAGGCACTCATCAACCGCAAACTATACATACCGAATTATCCCGCCAGCCGTGAGACCTCGGAGTCATTGAACGTGGCTATTGCCACAGCAGTAGTTTGCGCTGAGTTCCGGCGCCAGGCTGCATTGTAGTAAAATCAAAAGGAAAAAACAACCAGGGAATCAAATAAGGCAATTCTTCCTCGATAACCGGAGGGATTGCCGTCAGTATATTGCAGCACGTATCAAAATGAGGATAGTCTGTTTCCACCTCCGTAAGCAAAGCTATGACTCCCGGTAGCCATTCCGTATTCTCCACCTCTTCTGTCAATGGGAAGATACGTGATACACATTGTCCTTCACCTATCTCCACCACATATTGTTTCAGATAGCCATGCCCGGGAAGAAACAGAAAATGGGAAGCGTAGCGTTTCATGCTTTCGGACGGGGACGTATGGTTCTGGGAGTCGTGGTATTTTCCTGCTCCTGAATTTCCAGAGGTTTCAATTTCTCAGGTTTTCCGATACTGTCTTTGCGAAGGGAGTCTGTCGCCTGCTGAAGGCTGTCCTTTGGGGCAATGACCAAGCTGTCCGTGGCGTGATAGCGCATCAGTGAGATACGGTCTGCCAGCAAAGGCTGTGGAGTCTCCTGCTGCGGATAATAGATGAACCCGCGTATTTCCTTGATTTCTCCTAAAGTATCGGCAAACAAGGTGAGCGTTTCCACACCTGTGTCTTGTACTTTCCGAATGGCACTGATGACACTGTCATTCTTTTCGTAAAGAATCTGCATCGCCATCAACGGAGCATGTATGCTGTCCGGTGCACCGTTGTGGAAACGGAAGCGCACGCTCCAGCGCAGCGTGTCACGGTCGTGGAAATTGGTGTCTGATGGCAACGTAAACGTTATCTTGTTGTCCAGGGGCATACCCGTCAACTGATAGATATGCTGCCATATCCACACGTCGATACTGTCTCCGGGAAGTGATTCTTTCGGCTTGTTGTCACGCAGGGCAATCAAGTGGTTGATACCGTCTCTCTCGGCTTTCAACCGTACATTCACTTTCTCGTAGATTTTGGTAAGTACTTCCGGGTTACGGGCAAACCAGACCATAGAAGAGTCAAAATCGGCCTGAGTAATGCCATATTTCTTGAAAACCGATTCAATGTATAGCACCCGCTTATAACTTTCGTTATACGGCACTTCTTCACCCATAGCTTTGGCTATGTGATAATCATAAAGCACGTTTTCCATCTTGGCATCCGGAAGGACGGTTTCAGGTCTTTTCACCTTACAAGCCGTCAGACTGAACACCAGAAGGACTACGCTACACCATTGAATTCGATTTATTCCTTTCATGATTTCTTTATGGCAGCATGATAGGCATCATTGAAGTCCTTGCCGTAGAACAACAGCAAAGCAATGATACCGCAACTGATTGCTGCATCCGCAAAATTGAATATCGGGCTGAAGAAAATGAAATGTTCTCCACCGACAAACGGCATCCATGCGGGCCAGTTTGTATCAATGATGGGGAAATAGAACATATCCACCACCTTGCCATGGAACCACGGGGCATATCCCCCTCCTTCAGGCATGAAGGAGGCTATCTGCGAATGGGTGCTTTCGTTGAACAGCACGCCATAGAACACACTGTCGACAATGTTTCCCAAGGCTCCCGTCAAGACCAAAGACACACAGATGATAAATCCGGTCTTCATGCCTTGCTTCACGAACTTGTACAGAAACCAGCCAATGACCGTGACTGCAGCAATGCGGAACAAGGTCAGGAACAGTTTGGCGAATATTTCCATACCGAAAGCCATACCACTATTCTCGGTAAAGTATATATAGAACCAATCCGTAATCCGGATACTCTCATGCCAGTACATGTGGGTCTTTATCCAAATCTTGATAATTTGGTCTATAACCAATACCGAAAATATGATAAGGCAGGCTATCCGGCCCTTCGTAAAGAATTTACCCATTTTTATTTCTTGCCGTTGTTTTTAGCTTCGATGCTCAAAGTGGCATGGGGCACTGCACGAAGGCGCTCTGCCGGTATCAGTTTGCCGGTTTCGCGGCAAATGCCATATGTTTTGTTCTCAATGCGCACCAAAGCAGCCTGCAATCCTTGGATGAACTTCAACTGGCGTTGGGCCAGACGTGTGGTTTCTTCCTTGGATAAGGTGTTGGCACCTTCTTCCAGTACTTTGTACGTAGGAGATGTATCGTCGGTGTCATTACCGTCTGCACCCGTCAGGCTGGCCTTTAACAGTTCATAGTCACGTTGTGCCAACTCTAACTTCTCCATAATGATAGCGCGGAATTCTTCCAATTCAGCATCTGAGTATCTTGTCTTTTCTGCCATAACTTTTACGTGTTAATCAGGGTTAGTATTTAATTATTCTTTCACTACGCTCACGTACAGCGAGAAATCGTCGAAGTTCAGTTCTGTACCATTTTCTACGTTGTCTGCCAGCGTCAGTGAAGTTCCTAAAACTTGGTTGCGAATATAGTCATTATATTCATTTACCGCATCATCTGTTTGAGGATTTTTTGATAATGTAATCTTTATTTTATCTGTTATCTCAAAACCGCTCGACTTGCGGATATTCTGAATGCGGTTTACCAGCTCGCGTGCAATACCCTCACGGCGCAACTCTTCGGTAACGGTAACTTCCAGAGCCACGGTCAGTTTGCCCTCGTTGGCAACCAGCCATCCCGGAATATCCTCACTGAAGATTTCCACATCTGCCGTTTCAATCACGGCTTCTGCACCGTCCAGATTGAACGTATAAGAGCCTTTCTTCTCCAGCTCGGCAATGGCTTCCTGGGACATTTCCGCCACAGCAGCAGCCACGGCTTTCATCTGCTTACCGAATTTCGGTCCCAGCTTCTTGAAGTCGCATTTCACTTTCTTTACCAGTACACCGGCAGCACCGTCCACAAACTGGATTTCTTTTACATTCACCTCGTTCATGATAAGTGCTTTCACAGCCTCGATGTGTGCACGCTGTTCTTCATCCACTACCGGTATCATGATGCACTGAAGCGGTTGGCGGACTTTGATGTTCACCTTGCGGCGCAATGCCAATACCATGGAAGTGACGTCTTGTGCCATCTGCATGCGGACTTCCAATTCCTTGTCTATCATTTCCTCCTTATATTCGGGGAACTTGGCAAGGTGTACGGAAACCACATTGTCGCGTCCCGTAGCTGCAATCAGGTCGGAATAGAGCATATCAGCATAGAACGGAGCGATGGGTGCCATCAGCTTAGCCACGGTTTCGAGGCATGTATAGAGTGTCTGGAATGCAGAGAGCTTGTCCTGCGTCATACCACCGCCCCAGAAACGTTTGCGGTTCAGGCGGACATACCAGTTGGAGAGGTTGTCGTTCACGAATTCGGAAATGAGACGTCCTGCTTTCGTGGGCTCGTATTCATTGTAGCAGGTATCCACGTTCTTCACCAACGTATTCAGTACAGAGAGAATCCAACGGTCTATCTCAGGGCGTTCTGCCATGGGCACATCGGCTTCTTTGTAGTCAAATTCGTCTACATTGGCATAGAGGGCGAAGAATGAATAGGTGTTATAGAGTGTTCCGAAGAACTTGCGGCGCACCTCTTCCACTCCATCCACGTCGAACTTAAGATTGTCCCACGGAGAAGAGTTGGTGATCATGTACCAGCGCAACGGGTCGGACCCGTATTTCTCGATGGTCGAGAAGGGGTCTACGGCATTGCCCAGACGCTTGGACATCTTGTTACCATTTTTGTCGAGCACCAAGCCGTTGGAAATGACAGCCTTATAAGAAATACTGTCGAACACCATTGTAGCGATGGCGTGCAACGTGAAGAACCAACCGCGTGTCTGGTCCACCCCTTCGGCAATGAAATCGGCAGGATATACCTGGTGGCTATCCAGCAGTTCCTTATTCTCGAACGGATAGTGTATCTGTGCATAAGGCATGGCACCGGAATCGAACCAAACGTCAATCAAGTCCGTTTCGCGTTTCATCGGCTTGCCGTCTTTAGAAACAAGGATGACATCGTCCACGTAAGGACGGTGCAAGTCTATCTTGTCGTAATTCTCTTTGGTATATACACCCGGCTGGAAGCCCTTCTCCTTGTAAGGGTTGGACTGCATCAGGCCGGCAGCCACGGATTTCTCTATTTCGTTGTAGAGCTCTTCTACAGACTCGATACATTTTTCCTCGCTATTGTCCTCCGTGCGCCAGATGGGCAGCGGAGTACCCCAATAGCGCGAACGGCTGAGGTTCCAGTCATTCAGGTTTTCCAGCCACTTGCCAAAACGTCCCGTACCGGTGCTTTCCGGCTTCCAGTTGATGGTCTTGTTCAACTCTATCATACGTTCCTTGCAAGCGGTGCTGCGGATGAACCAGCTATCCAGCGGATAGTACAATACGGGTTTGTCCGTACGCCAGCAGTGCGGATAGTTGTGTACATGCTTTTCTATCTTGAATGCCTGGCGGGCGGCTTTCATCATCATGCAGATTTCAATATCCAGCGATTCGGCAGCTTGTGCGACTTGTTCGTCGTACTTGCCGTCTACAGTGAATTGGGGGTCATAGGCATTCTTTACCCACTTGCCCTGATAGTCTTTGTAAAGGTCTGCATTGACACATGCCTTTACAAACTCCTCGTCCAGTTCGTCAATCAAGAAGAACTTACCGGTGAGGTCTACCATCGGGCGGGTCTCACCCTTCTTGTTTATCATGAACAAGGACGGTATACCTGCAGCGCGTGCCACAAAAGCATCGTCCGCACCAAAGGTCGGGGCAATGTGTACGATACCCG
>OHZE01000474.1_pt1 | contig 12923 bp, 12 predicted proteins | sample 1580371 | NCBI WGS metagenome assembly OHZE01 (sample SAMEA3882527, study PRJEB24775) | human gut metagenome | biome: human-associated habitat; feature: intestine environment; material: feces | place: Netherlands | collected 2009/2010
ACGTTTCTACTGTTCTGTTGTTGAGAATTACTCTTTAGTAGGATATTTCATATTCTCCTCTTTCATCTGTTCCAAGACCTCATGCAGGTATTTGGCAGACTCCCATTTAGCCATCGGAAGGTCGTGGAGCAGGTAGTTGCCGCAATCTTGCGGAGCGGCACCGGGGACTTCACCTTCATATTCGGCAACAAAGCGGAAGGTGTCCTGCATCAGTGCCAGTATGTCCTGCGGCTTCAAGTCACCTTTCATCAGCAGATAATTACCGGTGAGGCAGCCCATGGGACCCCAATAGATAATCTTGTCCTGCCACTGCGGGTCATTGCGCAGGTAGGTGGCGGCAAGATGTTCGATAGTATGCAGAGCACCTTGTCCCAAAGCAGGCTCGCGATTGGGCTCTTTCATACGGATGTCGAAAGTAGTGACTGTTTCTCCGTTCACTTCATCCTGGCGGGATACGTAAATGCCGCGCAACAAGCGGATGTGGTCGATTGTAAAACTGGGAATCTTCTTCATGAGTTATAAGTTATAAGTTATGAGTTATAAATTGCTGGGAAGGGTGGAGAGGAAGGTCCATATCGTGAGGAACGAACGCTCTGCCATGGTTCCCCAGAAATCGGCATACTGCGAAGCATGGTCCTCTACTCCGGGTGTGTCGCTGATGATGCGGAAGCTGAGAAAAGGAACATTGTACAGATAGCAAGTCTGCGCAATGGCGGCAGACTCCATATCAACGGCAAGACCGTCGGGGAAACGTTGCTTGATGGTATCCAGCTCCGTACGGTTGGTGATGAACTGGTCGCCGGTACAGACAAGTCCGCTGTGGATGCGGCTTTCCATTCCGGCTTCGTTCAGCGACAAGGCATGTTTCAACAGAGAGGAACATCCCTCGTAAGAGGCGGGAAAACCTTGCACTTGTCCGTACTCGTTACCGTCGCCGCACCAGACGTCGTGATACACCAGACGTTGGCTTGCCACTACATCCGTCACCTTCAGGCAAGCATCAATGCCGCCCGCCACACCGGTGCTGACGATGCAGTCCGGAGAAAAGCGCCGTATCAGTTCCGAAGCTCCTACCGCTGCACTCACCTTACCGATGCCACATTGCGTCAAGATTACATGGTTACCGCCCAATGTACCTTCCACATAGCGGAAACTACCATCGCCCGACGTATTCTTATCCTGCAAGCGCTCCACCAACCGGCGGTGTTCGCTGTCCATTGCACTGATTATCCCTATTGTCATATCTATAATAATTTAAGCTTGCATATTACCATTAAAGCACTTTAATCTTTTTTTGGAAAGGCAAAGGTACAACATTCTGCCGATAACGTGACAATAACAATCTGCATTTATGTATCTTTGCCACAAAAGCGAAGATAGGCTGCACCTCAACAAAACTTTTTCACGCAAGCATGAAAGTTCTGTATTCGGTTTGCACTATCTTTGCCCCACAATTGATTAATTGATAACTCATAACTTATAACTCATGAAGAAGCTTCTTCCCGACCTTATTGCCATCTTGGCATTCGTCCTCCTTTCCTTCGCCTACTTCTTCCCGGCGGATATAGAAAACCGTATTCTCTTTCAGCACGACACGGCTGCAGGAGCAGGGGCAGGACAAGAAGTCAAGGAGTATTACGAACAGACGGGCGAACGCAGCCGTTGGACAAACTCGCTGTTCGGCGGTATGCCCATGTATCAGATAGCCCCTTCGTATGACTCCACCAAGTCACTGCAGTGGGTACAGAAAGCCTACCAACTCTTCCTGCCCGACTATGTATGCCTCACATTCATGCTGATGCTCGGCTTCTACATCCTGCTGCGCGTCTTCGGCATACCGGTCTGGCTGGCCGGACTGGGCGGTATCATGTGGGCATTCTCGTCCTATTTCTTCATCCTGATATCTGCCGGACACATCTGGAAGTTCATCACCCTTGCCTACGTGCCGCCCACCATAGCAGGCATTGTGCTCGCCTATCGTGGGAAACTGCTGTGGGGAGGCATCCTCACCGCCTTGTTCGTGGCCTTGCAAATCACCTCGAACCACGTGCAGATGTCCTATTACTTCTTCTTCGTCATCCTTTTCTTTGTGGGAGCCTACTTCGAGAAAGCATGGCGTACCAAGACATTGCCCCAGTTCTTCAAGGCAAGTGCCGTACTGATTGTGGCAGCCCTCGTCGGCATAGCCGCCAACGTATCCAACCTCTATCACACCTATGCCTACAGCAAAGAAACCATGCGCGGCAAAAGCGAACTGGTGCAGACCGGCGACGCTGCCAAGCAGACCAGTAGCGGGCTGGACCGCGACTACATCACCCAGTGGAGCTACGGCATCGACGAAACACTGACTCTGCTGGTGCCCAACTTCAAAGGCGGAGCATCTGCCGCCCTCAGCCAAAGTGAAACCGCCATGAGCAAGGCAAACCCGATGTACAGCAGTCTGTACGGCTCACTGACACAATATTTCGGTACCCAGCCCATGACGTCGGGTCCCGTCTACGTCGGAGCATTCGTCTTGTTTCTGTTCGTACTGGGATGCTTCATCGTGAAAGGACCGTTGAAGTGGGCATTGATAGGAGCCACCTTCTTCTCCATCGTCTTGTCCTGGGGCAAGAACTTCATGCCGCTGACGGATTTCTTCATCGATTACGTCCCGTTGTACAACAAGTTCCGCGCCGTGTCCTCCATCCTTGTCATAGCAGAGTTCACGATACCTTTGCTGGCTATCTTTGCCCTGAAACGCCTGCTCGAAGAGCCGGAAATCTTAAAACAAGAAAAGAAGCCCCTCGGCATCAGCCTGCTGCTCACTGCAGGCATCGCCCTGCTGCTTGCCGTTGCCCCGGGCAGCATCGGCTCCGGCTACGTGCCCGCCCAAGAGGCACAGATGCTGCAGAATGCCGTCAACCAGCAGATGATACCCGCCAACGAGCTCTCCGGCATCCTTGCCAACTTGGGAGAGATGCGTGCCGAACTCGTCAGCAGCGACGCCCTGCGTAGCTTCATCATCATAGGCATCGGCTGCAGCTTGCTCTGGCTCTATGCAAGCGGCAAGCTGCGCAGCTCGCTGACCATTGCAGGTATCACCATACTCTGCCTGGCAGATATGTGGGGGGTCAACAAGCGCTATCTGAATGATGCCCAGTTCGTGCCCCACTCCATCCGTACGGAGACCTTCACCAAGACAAATACAGACGAGCTGATACTGCAAGATACCAGCTTGGACTATCGTGTATTGAACTTTGCCACCAGCACCTTCGATGACAACAACACCTCCTACTGGCACAAAAGCGTCGGCGGTTATCACCCGGCCAAGCTGCGTCGCTACCAGGAAATGATAGAGCATCACATCTCTCCCGAAATGCAGGCGGCCTACAAGGCCATTGCCACCGCCGGAGGTGAGATGGACAGCGTGGATGCCAATAAGTTCCGCATACTGAACATGCTGAACACCAAATACTTCATCTTCCCTGCAGGACAGCAAAGACAAACCGTTCCCATCCTCAACCCGCACGCCTACGGCAATGCATGGTTTGTAAACAAGGTGCAGTATGTGAACAACGCCAACGAAGAGATTGACGCCCTGGACAGCATCATACCCACAGAGACAGCCGTAGTGGATGCCCGCTTCAAGGATGTGCTGAAAGGTACCACGGAAAGTTATAAAGACAGCCTCTCCAGCATCCGCCTGACAAGTTACACACCTAACCGCCTGACGTACGAAACGAACAATGCCCAAGACGGTATTGCCGTATTCTCCGAAATCTATTATCCGGACGGCTGGCACGTAACCATCGACGGACAGCCTGCCGAACTGGCACGCGCCGACTATATCCTGCGCACAATGTATGTTCCTGCCGGACAGCACACCATCGAAATGCGCTTTGACCCCACCAGCCTGCACGTGACGGAAGGCATCGCCTACGGAGCACTGGCGCTGCTGGTGATAGGTATCATCGTGGCAGTGCTGATAGCCAAAAGGAAGTATGTAAAGGCATAAGAACAAATATCATATCATTCCCCCATAAGCACTCGACGCATTCCGCTATTCATACCCTGATACGGAATGCGTCGAGTGCTTATGTCCGTTCCGTTATCCCCTCATGTTTGTTCTGTCATTCCCTTATGTCTGTTCTGTCAACCCCTATATATTGATGAAAAACCACGGCTGTGAAGCATATTCTTCACAGCTGTGGCACGTCTTCTTCACCGCTGTGGGAAAGGCGTACCACAGCCGTGCGCACATGATAAACCCAAAGGCTTCTCAAGACAAACCACCGTGCAAAACACAACAGAAGCCTATGTAGCACACAACGGAAGCCTATGCAAGAGACAAGAAAGCCCGGTCAGATGCGCAAAAAACCGTTTCTACCCTCCCGGGTAAAAACGGTTCAAGTCAATAATACATGAAAAAACGCTATTTAGAGAGAGTCTCTTCTATAACGGAATGGTTCTCTTCCTTCTTCACTCATCATCAGCAGTTCTCCGAACTGACATCAAAGTTAGGGAAGCATAACAAGAACAACAAATAGAATCTACGAAAAGGCATATCTCATCGACAGAACGGAAAAGAATGAACCCTACAATAGGGAAAAGAATGAAAAAAAAGCTATAAACAGTCGGCAGAACGATATATTTCAGTAACTTTGCTAACGTGAAAACAGGCTGCACCCCAGCATAAAAAAATGAACAGTATGGAAACTACCAGACAAAATAAAATAGCCCGTCTCCTGCAGAAGGAACTGAGTGATATCTTCTTGTTGCAAACCAAGTCCATGCCCGGCATACTGATTTCCGTCAGTGCCGTACGCATCAGCCCCGACATGAGCGTGGCACGCGCTTATCTCAGTATATTCCCCTCGGAGAAAAGCGAAGAAATAGTCAAGAACATCAACGGAAACATGAAATCCATACGCTTTGAACTGGGTACCCGCGTACGCCACCAACTACGCATTATCCCCGAACTGAAGTTCTTCGTAGACGACTCACTGGACTATCTGGAACGAATTGATGAACTGCTGAAATAATGTCCCTTCCCTTCTTTATAGCCCGCCGCTACCTCTTCTCCAAGAAGAAACACAATGCCATTAATATCATCTCCGGCATTTCGGTGTGTGGGGTGGCATTGGCTACGTTGGCGTTGGTATGCACCTTGTCCGTGTTCAACGGTTTTCAGGACATGGTGGCAGGCTTTTTCACAGCTTTCGACCCGGAACTGAAAATCACCGTCCGCGAAGGTAAGGTTTTCGACCCGCACGAAGCGTGCATCCGGCAAGTACACGCCCTGTCCGAGATTGACGTGTGGACGGAAACACTGGAAGAGAATGCCATGGTGCAGTACAAAGACCGCCAGGCAATGGCCGTCATCAAGGGAGTGGAGGACAATTTCGAACAGCTTACCTCCATCGACAGCTTGCTCTATGGGACGGGAAAGTTCCTGCTGAGCGACTCGGTGGTGGACTATGGTTTTCTGGGTGTGGAACTTATATCCGAGTTGGGCACCGGCATTCAGTTCGTGGACCCGTTGCAGGTCTATGCCCCCAAACGGAACGTACGGGTAAACATAGCCAACCCCACTGCGGCTTTCAACCGGGAGTATCTCTTCTCGCCCGGCGCCATCTTTGCCGTCAACCAGCAAAAATACGATTCACGCTACATACTGACGTCACTCGACTTTGCCCGCCGTCTGTTCAATTATGACACGGAAGTCTCTGCCATCGAGATGAAACTGAAACCCGGTTCCAACATCGGCTCCGTACAAAAGAAAATAGCAGGCATTCTCGGCGACCGGTTCATTGTACAGAACCGCTACGAGCAGCAGGCCGATGTTTTCCGCATCATGGAAATAGAGAAACTCATCTCTTATCTCTTCCTCACCTTCATTCTGGGTATCGCATGCTTCAATGTCATCGGTTCGCTGTCCATGCTGATACTGGACAAACGGGAGGACGTGGAGACACTGCGCAATCTGGGTGCCGATGACCGGCTTATAGCGCGCATCTTCTTGTTCGAAGGCAGGATGATTTCTGTATTCGGCGCCCTCTCCGGCATCGTTTTAGGATTGTTGCTGTGCTTTCTGCAGCAACGTTTCGGGTTGATTTCATTGGGGGGAGGCAATGGAAGTTTTGTAGTGGACGCTTATCCGGTAAGTGTACATGCCACGGATATTATTCTGGTATTCTTAACGGTCATCACTGTAGGCTTCTTGTCCGTATGGTATCCGGTGAGATACCTCAGCAAGCGGCTGCTGAGAAAAAGATAAAAAAACAGTTACTTCTTACGGATAATCGTCAATCCGTCACGCAGGGGAAGAATGACTTTCTCCACACGCGCATCCCGCGCCACCAAATCATTGAAGGCTTTGATACTGATTGTCTGCAGGTCTGTGCGATGGGGTTGTTCTTCCAGCACATGGCCATCCCACAAGGTATTGTCGGCAATGATATATCCACCGCCGGAAAGGCGGGCGAGCACCATTTCATAATACTCTATGTATTTACGCTTATCTCCGTCAATAAAGGCAAGGTCGAAAGTGAGGTCCAGTTGCGGTACCCGCTCCAAGGCATCGCCAATGTAGAACCTGATTTTATCCGCGTAATCGGAATTCTCCAGCCACGGACGGGTGAAGTCCTCCTGCTCGTCGTTGATTTCAAACGTATGCAGCATCCCGCCCTCCGGCAGTCCTTCTGCTATGCAAAGTGCGGAATACCCGCTATAAGTCCCTATCTCCAGCACCTGCCGGGGACGAATCATCCGGACAAACATCTTGAGCATACGCCCCTGCAAATGTCCGGAAGCCATGCGGGGATATAGCAACTTGACATGCGTGTCGCGATAGAGCGCTTTCAGATAATCGCCCTCATCATCAATGTGCTGCAAAATGTATTCGTCAATCGTCACTTTGTTAATGGATTATAGGTTAGGGATAAGGGATTAGGGGTTAGGGGTTAGTTCTGCGCACAATTATTAATTAATCATTAACCGCTAATCCCTAACCCCTTATCCTTAATCCCTTATCCTACAAGTATCTGTTACTGTTAGGCAGCACACTATCTTCAGCATGCTTCAAGGCATCTTCTACGACATTGATTTCAAGGAAAGAGGTCTGTGTGCCTTCCTTACCGCTACTCAGGTAGCCCACCATGTCCGTAGGACATAAACGGCCTTCCTTCAACAAGCGACGCAAGGCTGCAAAGTAATATTCCTGCCCGTTGGCAAGTTCGGGCATATAGATAGCTTCCACACCGTAGGAAAGGGCAAGGTGCCGCATGGTCTTTTCCTTGTAGCAGATGGCCAACACCGGATATTTGCCACGGAAAGCGGCAAGGTTACGGGCAGTACGGCCGCTGTAACTGTCGGTGATGATTGCACGGATTTTCAGTTTGGTGGTAGCCTTTACCGCTTGTTTGGCCAGGAACGCAGTCACGTCGTTGCTGTTCTCGTCCAGCGGAATACGGATATCGTTGTCAGACAGCTTGTCTTTCTCCGCTTGGGCGGCAATCTTGGTCATCGTCTTCACCGCTTCTACCGGATACTTTCCATAGGCGGTTTCACCGCTCAACATCAAGGCATCCGTACGATAATAGATGGCATTGGCAATGTCCGTTACCTCCGCACGGGTGGGACGCGGATTGGAAATCATGGTATGAAGCATCTGCGTGGCAACAATCACCGGTTTCTTTGCCAAAATACATTTACGGATCAGGACGCGCTGGATACCCGGAATACGTTCCTGCGGCACTTCGATACCCAGGTCACCACGAGCTACCATTACGCCGTCGGCTACTTCCAGAATCTCATCGATGTTATCCACACCTTCCTGGTTCTCAATCTTAGCAACAATACGGATATCGCTGTTATGAGCGTCAAGAATCGCCTTGATGTCGAGTATATCCTGCTTATTGCGCACAAAGGAGTGGGCAATGAAGTCTATGTTCTTCTCAATGGCATAAAGGATATTGGTGCGGTCCTTCTCCGTCAGAGAAGGCAGATTGATGCGGACGCCGGGAACGTTGACGCTCTTGCGGCTGCCCAGAGTAGCCTCATTCTGTACTTCGCAGAGCAGGTAGTCGGGGGTCTTCTCTACAACAACCAACTCCAAGTCACCGTCATCAATAAGGATATGGCCGTCCACATTCAAGTCTTTGACGAAATGGGGATAGGATACCGAGATACATTCACGGGTAGTCTCCTGCTCCGGGTTGCCTACCACCTTCACGCGGTCGCCCGCCTTGAAAGGAATGGGCTCAGCCAGAACCGTCGTGCGGACCTCCGGTCCTTTCGTATCCATCAGGATAGCGATGCGGTTGGAAACCGTACGCACATTGTTTATCAACTTCTCGGCACCTTCACGGCCAAGATGTGCAGTATTCATACGTACAACATTCATACCTGCATCGAACAACTGCTTTATAAAATCAACATCACAGCGCTGGTCAGAAATCGTTGCGACAATCTTCGTTTGCTTCAATAACATAATCTATATACCTATTTTATTTAATAATCTTTTAACGCCTCCATGGCCAGACGGTAGGAGTTCAGCCCGAAACCGAGAATGACACCTTTACAAGCGCAGGAAATCATGGACACATGACGAAAAGCCTCGCGGGCATGTACATTAGAGATATGCACCTCAACCACCGGAGAAGTGACCGAACGGATAGCATCCTGCAGAGCGATGGACGTATGGGTGTAAGCACCCGCATTCAAAATGATGCCGTCCACATCAAAACCTACCTGCTGAATCTTGTCTATCAGCTCTCCCTCAATGTTGGACTGGAAATAGTCAATCTGTACATCCGCATATTTCTTACGGAGTTCGGCAAGGTAGTCTTCAAAAGTAACGCTACCGTAAATGGAAGGTTCACGTTTGCCCAAGAGATTTATATTGGGGCCGTTAATAATCTGTATCCTCATAACACAATTTTTTATACCTTTGCGGTGCAAAGATAGTGCAAACCGAAAGCAGATGCAAATTTATTTGCAATTTGCTGAAATGCAGCCTATTTTCGCGAAGCAAAGGTAGAAAAAAGAAATGAAATCAGAAGAAAAATCCACGAATAAGGAGAAACAAACGCTGATAATCAGAAAGTACCACCAGTATCTGAAACTGGAAAAAGCACTCTCACCCAATACAGTGGATGCTTACCAAACAGACTTACAGAAGCTGCTGCACTTTCTGGAAGGAGAGGGTATCGCTATCCTTGACACTACCCTGGATGACTTGCAGCATTTTGCCTCCGGACTGCACGACATCGGCATCCATCCCCGCTCGCAGGCACGCATCTTGTCGGGCATCAAGTCATTCTTCCATTTCCTCGTCATGGCCGACTACCTGGAGGGAGACCCCAGCGAACTGTTGGAGGGACCCAAAATCGGATTCAAGCTTCCAGAAGTACTGACGGTGGAAGAGATAGACCGCATCATCTCCGCCATTGACCTAGGCACAAACGAGGGGCAACGCAACCGGGCCATCCTCGAGACTCTATACAGTTGCGGCCTACGGGTATCGGAACTGTGCAACCTGAAAATCTCCGACTTGTATTTCGACGAAGGCTTCATCAAGGTAGAAGGTAAGGGCAGCAAACAGCGCCTTGTACCCATATCGTCCCGTGCCATCAAGGAGATAAGGAACTGGTTCGTGGACCGCAATGGAGGCTGGAAAATCAAGAAGGACTTCGAGGACTATGTATTCCTGGCACGCTGGGGCAAAAATATCTCGCGCATCATGGTATTCCATCTCATCAAGGAACTGGCGGAGAAGGCCGGCATCACCGGGGGACGCAGCTTACCCGTGTGATGGTCTTCACGATCCTGCGCGAAGCCGTTCACCGGGCCGGAATCGACAAGCACATCAGTCCCCATACCTTCCGCCATTCCTTTGCCACCCACCTGCTTGAAGGAGGAGCCAACCTGCGCGCCATACAAAGTATGCTGGGCCACGAATCTATCGCTACAACAGAAATTTACACACATATTGACCGGCACAGATTGCGCAGTGAAATCATAGAACATCATCCCCGCAATATAAAGTACCGCAAAGAGCGAGAAATTCATTAAATTATGATAAAATTGCTGCACGAGTTAACAAACTGTAATAGGATTTAATATCTTTGCGTTGTTATGTCCATGCCTAAACAGCACACTAACATGGAATAGACAAATTTCAATTACAAACAATTAATTTATACCTAAAATGACTAAGAAATTGTATCTGCCGTTTTTAATGGCAATGATTGTTGCATTAATGACATCGTGCAGCAAAAAGATGGGTGAATTGTCATCAGATTATTTCACCGTAACTCCTCAAGTTCTAGAGGCTGTAGGTGGTAAAGTTCCCGCTACAATCAACGGAAAATTCCCCGAAAAGTACTTCAACAAGAAGGCTGTGGTAGAAGTGACCCCTGTGCTGAAATGGAATGGCGGCGAAGCTAAAGGCCAATCGGCTGTGTTCCAGGGCGAAAAAGTAGAAGGTAACGACCAGACTATCTCTTACAAGATGGGCGGCAGCTACACTATGAAGACATCTTTCGACTATGTACCGGAAATGGCCAAATCCGAACTGTATCTGGAATTCAAGGCTACAGTAGGCAAAAAGACTGTCACTATCCCTGCTGTAAAAGTAGCTGATGGTGTAATCTCCACTTCTGAGATGCTGGAACAAACATTGGGCAGCGCTAACCCCGCCAATGGTGACGACGCTTTCCAACGTATCATCAAAGAAAAATATGATGCAAACATCATGTTCTTGATTCAACAAGCCAACGTACGCGCCAGCGAATTGAAGACTGCCAAAGAATTCGGCAAAGAAGTGAAAAACATAGACGAAGCTGAAAACAAGAAAATCAGCAACATCGAAATCTCCGCATACGCTTCTCCCGATGGTGGTGTAGGCTTGAATACTACACTGGCTGAGAACCGCCAGGACAACACGGCTAAAATCATCAACAGAGATTTGAAGAAAGCAAAAATCAATGCAGCAGTAGACACCAAGTATACGGCTCAGGACTGGGAAGGCTTCCAGGAACTGGTATCCAAATCAAACATCCAAGATAAAGAATTGATTCTTCGCGTTCTTTCCATGTATCAGGATCCTGAACAAAGAGAACAAGAAATCAAGAACATCTCTTCTGTTTATAAGACTTTGGCTGACGAAATCCTGCCGCAACTGCGTCGTTCACGCCTGACTTTGAACTACGAAATCATCGGTAAGTCTGACGAAGAAATCGCAAACCTCGCCGACAGCGATGCCAAGCAGCTGAACATCGAAGAATTACTGTATGCCACCACCTTGACTAAAGATGCTGCCAAGCAAGAAGCCATCTTCACAAAAGCTACTCAAATCTACCCGAACGATTTCCGTGCTTACAACAACTTAGGTAAACTGGCTTATCAGGCTGGTGATCTTAACAAGGCTGAAAGCTACTTCAAGAAAGCTCTCTCCATCAAGGATGCTCCTGAAGCAAACATGAATCTCGGTCTGATTGCCTTGACCAAGGGCGACAGAACAGCAGCAGAAAGCTATCTGAGCAAGGCTTCCGGTTCTAAGGAACTGAACGAGGCATTGGGTAATCTGTATGTTGCTCAAGGACAGTACGACAAGGCTGTCAGCTCATTTGGCGACACTAAGACTAACAGCGCTGCTTTGGCACAAATCCTGGCTAAGGACTACAACAAGGCTAAGAACACACTGGCTGCTATCGAAAGACCAGACGCTTATACTGACTACCTGATGGCTGTACTTGGCGCAAGAACCAACAATACATCTATGGTAACCAGCAGTCTGAAGAATGCCATTGCAAAAGAACCGGCTTTGGCAAAGAAGGCTGCTTCTGACCTGGAATTCGCCAAATACTTCACTAACACTGACTTTATGAATATCATCAAATAATAAAGGTTAGATTGAAAAGAACGTGCCCGGCATAGAAATATGTCGGGCATTTCTTTTTATTCACACCAAAAAGAAGTATTTTCGCGACGAAGTATCAGAAAAAGAACCGGAATGAAGAAAATCTATCTTGCATACCTTCTGCTTATTATATTGTCTGCCTGCGGCAGCAAAAATACAAATTCAGTCTACCTAAATGGTGAAATCAAAGGGCTGGGGAATGATACCCTTTATATATATGGTACGGACAAGTTCTATAACCGTATGGACACTCTGCTTGTCAAGGATGACAAGTTCTCTGCAACCCTCACCACCGACACGCTTGTCTCTACATGGCTGCAATTCAGTGACGGCACAGAATATCCGCTTTACCTGAACAAAGGAGACAAAATAAAGATAAAAGGCTCCGCCGCCGAGCTTACTTCACTGGAAATCACGGGGAATGCCCCCAATGAAGAACTGACAGCTTTTCAGAAAGAGTTGAAAGGTTTGAGTACTCCCTCGGAGAAAGCATTGGAAGAAAAAGCAGAAGCCTTCATCAACAGCCATCCTTCTTCGCTGGTAAGTATCTATCTGCTGGAGAAATATTTCGTGCAAAAACCGCAACCGGACTTCTCCTTAATCAAAGAAATGACAGAACACATGACCGGAGGCTTGAAAGACCGTCCGTATGTGGACGAACTGCTTGACCTTATCCAAGAAGAAGAGAAGGTATCCGTTGGGAAAACCATCCCTTACGTCAACCTGCCCAATGCCAAAGGCACACAAATCAGCCGTACTAGCTTTAAGGACAAATATCTGTTGATACATTTTTGGGCATCTTGGGACCCGCAAAGCATGGAAGCCAACGCTGCCCTGCGCCGGATTTACAAGAAAGAAGAAAAGAATATTCGGGAAAAAGCCGCAGGAAGTCAAGGCAATTTTTCCAAGGACGATAGATACGGGTATTGAACACGGCACGGTAACGGTCATGATGGGAAAAGAGGGATTTGAAGTGACAACCTACCGGATTGACGGCGCTTATTTAGATGGCAGACAC
>OHZE01000475.1_pt1 | contig 12914 bp, 12 predicted proteins | sample 1580371 | NCBI WGS metagenome assembly OHZE01 (sample SAMEA3882527, study PRJEB24775) | human gut metagenome | biome: human-associated habitat; feature: intestine environment; material: feces | place: Netherlands | collected 2009/2010
TATTTCTCAACAATATCATCTACGGTGCAATCGCTGTATTCATTCACACAGCCTTTCATGATCTGTGCCAGAATCTGTTTGTTTGCCAACAGCTTTTTCGCTGTTCTGTCATACCTCGAATCATACTCTGTCTGATCTATCGTGTGGGCAAGCTGATTTTCCACCGTGCCTTGTTTTTCCATCGGCATTCACTTCCTCGCAGTAGATTCAACAAGAGCGTAAACTCTCCTATCGTACTTCCATCTTACCATAATTCACCGCCCATATCAAGCAACCAACTGTAAACTTTCCTTGCACGGAGTTGTCCATATTATTGCATTCTTCGCCACTGTTATATCATAGGCAACTAATTATTTCAGAACCCACTAATGTGAGATTCACATTTCAGTCAGTACTCTCCCGTTTTCTATCTGCATCGCATCCGTTATCTTAAACGAAACAAGTCGCTGCTGTGGAAAAGCTCTTCCGATCAGCCGATAGGACATTTTCTTGTCCCACCCAGAATCCCCGTAAATCATGCGAACCAATGCCATACACTTGATTTCGCCGCTATTAGATTCGTCTGGTTTTCCCACACGATGCGCTCCTGATTCTTCTGCTCCACACGCCTGTACAGCTATCTGTTTCATTTTACGATTATACAGAAACCGATAGTGTGACGGCCATTCTAACGCTTCCAGCGTTTTTCTGAAGACCGTGATTCGTCCCTCTTCCTCGCAGAAACTCATGCCAAGTCCTGCCTGTTGCTCCGTTTTCTGTTCTGTTTTTTGCATATTGCTCACCTCCCACAAATGGACAGACCCTCCCCTTGTACAACCTGTCAATTAGTCCTTTCCAGCTTCAGGAGCAATCTTTCCTGTCAGAATCCCCATTGACACATACCCATCCATTTGCTTGACTTCAGATTCTTTCCGGTGTTCTTCCACAGGCACACCAAAAGTTCCCACAATATCATCCAGGTAAAATCCCTTTCGGCTGTTCACAGGTTTTGTTGACGCAGCATTATCCTGCGAATCGACTGCGTTCTTTTTTCTCTGTCCTTCATGAAAAATTTCTGGCACAAGCAGATCAAAAACATACAGAGTTTCACCCTCAAAGGTAATCCTGTACCCCAGCATTTTATATCGGCACTCGCTGTCCCATCCCATTTTCTGATAAACTAAAGTCGCAAATGGCTTGCAGGACATCTTCCGGCTTTTGCGCTTATCCGGTTTTGCCACGCACCAACGCAGAGCGTCCTTGTCATTTTCATCACACCCACGAACAACGATACGCTTCAAATCATTGTTGAACATGACATGAACGTAGACCACATCCTCCAGCCCTGTGATACAGGCTGTATTGAATGTGATACTATCTTTACGAATCACGATTGCCGGGTCACGCAGATGGGCAAACAATTCCTTTCGCACGACCTGGTAGCCATCATACGAAAAGGCACTTTCCAGTTCTTCCGCCCGTGCGTCTCTATCATCCTGCACAATCTGCTTCTCTGGCGGCATGATTGTTGTGTTTTCTTCATTCATCTATAATCAGTCCATCCTTCCATTATCTTCTCCGCTTCACGGAGCAACTCATTTAGACTTTCTGCCGTAAATATGTTCATTTCCTCTATCTCCGTCGCAGGACGAAATACATCCCAGTTTCCGGCATAATGCTCCTGCCGTAAGATACCCACCTGTGCTATACTTGTAATCGGCTGTCCAAATGTTCCAGCCCACTCTGGTGGAAAAATGTAAATCTTCTTTTTGACCGTTTCGCCCTCATCTTCTTCGGTGTTTTCCTTTGGAGGCAGAACGATTTCTTCCACCTTAATCATTTCAGGCTCATCAAATGCGAACAGCATCATTTTGTTATCGCCCTGCTCCAAAAACTGGCCACGGAACCGATAACGCAAATCCTCATCCCATTCCATAATGTCAAATAAAGTCTTTGCAAGTCCACGACAGCCCAAAGTGCTTGCACACCAACGTCCCTCTTTCAGTCTGCCCCAACGGATCGCGTTTGGATTATTCTTGTCACAGGGGCGAATGGCAATGCAGCGTTCAACAGAATTTAGCAGCAGCTCCACATATTCAACATTTTCAAACTTTTTCAAGCAAGCGGTGTTAAAGCGCAATCGTCCATTAGAAATCGTCATAGCCGGATTCTGCATAGTAGAAAAATACTGTACCCTGACTATTTCATAGCCCGTCAGATCAAGACGCTTTTTCACATCCGCAGTAACAGTGACATCCGGTTCTTTCATCACGCTTTCAGAGGCTTCCCTGTATTCTTCTGCCGAAAAACCTGTCCAATCCTTATCAAAAGGCACATATCCTCGCAAAATCCCATCTTCAACCACGCTCAACACGGGCAAGGGTCTGTTTTTCTTTGAATAATTGCGGGATGCCCGCAGATGATTGGCTGCATTAAAAACTTCTCTGGAAACAATGGCTTCATGGTGATTCTTCTGCCTGTACTGTGTCCGATCATTGTTGTTTTTCTTTGATTTATGCGTCAAAAAGTTCGGTGTAAAGGTCTTTCTTGCCAGTACATCACCACAATGGCGCTCATTTGCCAGAACACCTGCAAGTGTACCGGGATTCCACTCCACACGTCCCAACTTCGTCTTACGGCTATGAACACCGCAATGACCTCATTGATGACCGCGGCTGCCGCAATGGTCCCTGCAGGATGGAAGCGCACTCGGGGGCGGGACCGCTCAGAACGGATACCGCGATACCGGTGAATACCAGCGACACGCCGGAGTGCGGCAGCAGGGCAAAGCCCAGAAAATTGCGCACGGTTTTGGGCGCGCCGGTCACGGCGGCCCCCAGATAGGCCCCGCTGTACTTGCCCACAGCCCGCGCCAGAATGTACACGGCAGTATAGATCCCCGCGCCGAAAATCAGATGATAGTCCAGCGGCGCACCCAGGTTCAAAATGACCACAATCAGCCCCACCCCGATGACGGGATTCATCACACGCATGATGTTTTCCAGAAGGCCTTCGGGAATGCAGTTGGCAAATGCCGCGGAAAAGGACATGCCCAGCAGCATGAAGTTCAGCACAGGAACCGGCAGAAGCGCATTTACCAGCGCGCCCAGTCCGGCGGTGGCTGCAAGCAGGACCAGCATGGTACCAAAGGCCTGGCGCGGGGGTCCGCGCGCGGCACATCCGGCACCCGGCCCAAAAGCCCATCGCTCCGCCCAGCGGAACCGGAAGAAACACCAGCACCAGAATGCCTGCCACCGGAATCCCCACCGAGGAGATCTGCGCCGAAACCAGCGCCACCACTACAAAGAACACCGTGGCGCCCACCAGATCATCCAGCGCGGCCATGGGCATGAGGGTGCGGGTCACCGGGCCGTTGGTCTTCAGCTCGTTCACAATGGAAAGCGAGGGCGCGGGCGCTGTGGCCAGCACGATGCCGCCGAACAAAAACGCCAGATAGACCGGCACGCCCGTGATGCGGAACACGCAGGCAAACACCAGGCTGACCACTGCAAAGGTGCCCAGCGATTCGGTCACGGTGGTGACCAGGATCTGCCGCCCGGCACTGCGCAGCTTTTTCCACAGCAGCTCGGTGCCGATTATCAGGCCCGCAACGCACTCCAAAAGGTGTTCCACACTGCCGAACCAGGCCGCGTCCAGCGTCTGCTGGTCCAGCAGGTTCAGCGCATGGGGCCCCAGCACCATCCCTGCGATCAGCCAGCCCAGAATGACGGGCATTTTCAGCTTTGAAGCCAGCTTGCCGGCTCCGAAGGCCAGAACCATGACCGCCAAAAGCCGCAGAATCTGTAAAAAAATCATCCGTTTCGCTTCCTTTCAAAAAAACAGACGGAATCGTCTATAAATGGGTATAGCACGGATGCGCCGGGACAGCTGTAAAAATTTTGTGAAGGTTTGCTTGTGCGGCGAACAGTCTGCTTGCCGCAAAAAGCTCTGCTTCCCGATAAAAGAAGCAGAGCTTTTGCTGAAACTTAGCCCGCAGCAGCGGAGATTTCTCTCTGAAAACGTCGGCAGGCAGCGGAAATATTGTCCGGTTGGTTGAAGACCGTATAAATTCCGGTTACAAAAATTTGGGCTCCCCGTCTGGCGCATTCTGCGGCATGGTACATATCTACGCCGCCATCGATGGAAATGGGGATCGGCCGGTTCCCTCTTAGCTGGACCAGTTGTTCCAGCCGGGAAAGACTGTCCGACAGAAAGCGCTGCCCCGCATAGCCGGGTTCCACGGTCATGAGGACGATATAGTCCACAAAGTCAATCAGAGGCTCCAAAAGCGAGATTGGCTGGCTGGGATTGATCACGATACCGGCTTTCATTCCTTGTGCCCGAATTGCGGCAAGGCCACGACGCGCGAAGGGGGTAGAATCCAGATGAAAACTTACCCAATCGGCACCGCTTTCACGCAGTGGGGCAATATAAGTCATGGGGTCCGTGACCATCAGATGCACATCCATCTGGATGGCGGGAAAGGTTTGTTTTAACTCTTTCACCAAACGCACGGGAAAACATAGATTGGGAACATAATGACCGTCCATGATATCAATGTGAAACCATTGGCACCCTCCATCGACCAGTTGAAAAATTTGATCGCGGAAATTCAGAAAATCACAGTTTGCCAAACTGGGAGCATTGATGATTTCCATAGTCGTTACCTCCGAACAGGGTAGGGACCATATAACGGTCCATAAGTGGCGCAGGCGCGAAAATCTGCACTCATGGCTTCATGTGTACCGTACATTCGCCAGGCTGCCGGCCGGAAAATCGATTCATCCGGAAGGTTATGCATGCATACAGGAATACGCAGCATAGAGGCCAGCGTCATAAGCTGTGCGCCAATGTGACCATAGCATAAAGTGCAGTGATTGCTGCCCCAGTTTTCCATGACGGAGTAAACATTGGAAAAGGCGTCCTGACCAGTCAACCTTGGGACAAAGAAGGTCTTGGGCCAAGTGGGATCGGTGCGCCGGATTACAGCTTGCTCCACATTATCCGGAAGTTCTACGCTCTCGCCTTCGGCAAACTGCAACACAGGCCCGAGACCTTTTAAAAGATTCAGGCGGATCATGGTCAAAGGCACGCCGCCTTTGGACAAAAAGCTGGAAGAAAATCCGCCGCCGCGGAATGTAGCCAGTTTTCCCGCACCCCAGCGTGTAGCATCCAGACAACGGGAGATATCGGTCTCGGTCATCTCCCAAGCGGGTTTGATACCCGGATGGCCGTCGACGTCGGAAGCCATGCTTCCATCCAAAGCAGCGGCGCCGGAATTGGTCAAATAGATAAATCCGTTCGCGGCAGCGCCTTCCGGTACCTGACCGGCGGTTTTGGCAAGCGCCTCCGGACTCCAATAAGCGCGTACATCGCAGAACATCTGTGCCGTGCCGGTTAAAAGCGTACCCCACAACATTGTCACAGCGTTGAGGCTGTCGTTTTCTGTAGCGAGCGTATACGGGCGGCGAGGACCGTCCCAGTCAAAGGAACTGTTTAAAATTGCTTCGGAAAAATCTCCGTTGGGCATGAAGTCCGTCCATTGGCGCTGTCCCTGGAATCCTGCCATCAGAGCGTAGTGGCCGTGGGCCTCTTCTTTCCAGCCCAGCTTTTCCAGCTCAGGATTTCCCACCATCAGGTCCCGCAGAATCAGCGTCATTTTGACGATCGTAGACCACACCTCGTCCTTTTGCTGCCGGCTTTGCTGGATTTCAGGGGGATTGGGGTCCTCCATCTCTGTACAATTTGCTTTGGTCCAAGCCATAGCACGCTGATATTCATTCGGATCAAATAGATTTAACTGAAGGCGGCGCTGCACTTCGCTCATATCCACGGTTTCGGTGCGCATGCCCAAATAGCAGCGGAAAAATTCCTGGTCTACAATGGAAGCGCCGATTCCCATGCAAACGTTGCCCACAGAGAGATAGGCCTTATTTCGCATGGTGCTTACGGCAAGGGCACACTGCGCAAAGAGCACTAACTTTTTTGCAACATCCTGCGGTACAGATATATCATCTGCATCCTGTACATCCTGGCCGTATATCTTGAAGATGGGAACGCCCTTTTGTTCTGCAACGGCAACTGCGGCCGCCAGATAGACGGAGCCGGGGCGTTCGCTGCCGCTGAAGCCCCAAATTGCCTGCGGAATTTGATCGTCGTACACCATTACTTCCGCCGCATAGGCAAACGCACGGGAAATGCTGATGACCGCGCCTACGTTTTCTTGCGAAAATTCTTGCGCTACCAGCGCGGCCTCGCGCACACCGCCCACACCAACAGAACCAATTACGCATTCCAAGGGTTGTCCATCGGCATGAAAAACGTGGCTCTCCAGAAGCTCTTTGGCTTTTTGCGCCAGAGCAAAAGTCGGTGCTTCAATTTTTTCACGAACACCATTGCAGCGCCCATCAACAACCACACGGATTCCAATTTTGGGGCGGGGAATTTGACAGAATAAGCGATCGTTCATACTTGCACAACTCCCTCCTTATAAAACCAGATTGGGCAGGAAGGTGACCAAACCGGGAATGAAGGTGATCATCAGGAGGACGATCAGGAGAACTCCCAAATACGGCAGAACTGCCCGCACAATTTTTTCAAACGGGACTTTGGAGACAGAACTCAAAACGTACAGCACCATTCCAATAGGAGGTGTGAGCAGGCCGAGCATCAGGTTAAGAATGCACATGATGCCAAAATGGATGGGATCAATGCCATAGCTCAAAGCAATCGGCATGAGGATGGGGACCAGGATGGAAATAGCAGCAGCGGTTTCCATAAAGGTTCCGACAATCAAAAGGATCAGATTGATGAACAAAAGTGCGACGATTTTGTCATCAGTCATCCACAGGCTCATGTTCTGCGGAACCTGCTCCACCGTAAGGATCCAGGCAAACACATTGGCAGCACCGATAATAAACATTACATTAACGGTGCTGTTGGCAGTTTCCAAAAGGAAGCCGGGAAGTTCACGAAGGCGAATGGTGCGGGTTGACAATGTCAGAATCAATGCATAGAATACGGCGATGATCGCAGCTTCCGTGGGAGTGCAGACACCCGTCATAATGCAGCCGATGATAATCACAGGGCACAGCAAAGGGAAGAAAGCTGCTTTAAAAGAATGCCAAAGGCTGTGTGCAGTGGGAAACGGCATGCGAGGATAATTTCGTTTGATACTTTGGATGCAAACAAGGACAGCCATTGCAATTGCCATGAGAATACCGGGGATGATGCCGCCGATAAACAGTTTCCCGATCGAGACACTGCCGGCGACGCCGAATAAAATGGCAGGTACGCTGGGCGGAATAATGGGCCCCAAAATGCTGGAAGCTCCGGTAATGGCAAGGCTGAAATCTTCGTCAAACCCTTGTTCTTTCATGGCTTTTAATTCAATTGCGCCCAGCCCGCCTGCGTCAGCAATGGCCGCACCGGACATACCGGCGAATACGACGGAGGAAAGAATATTGGCATGACCCAATCCACCGGGTACCCAGCCTACAACGACATTGCAGAAATCAAAAATTTTCTTGGTAATGCCGCCGGAGTTCATGATGGAGGCTGCAAGAATAAAAAACGGAACAGCGATCAGGGTAAAAGAGTTGCTGATGGCGCTTGTAAAAGCTTGAAAAGCCTGTTGAAGAGAATAGCCGCTTGTAGCCAGATAAGCGACGGAACTGCCCAACAGCGACAATCCGACCGGAGCGCCAATAATCATTAACACGGCAAAAACAACAATCAACAAAATCATGCGTTCTCCTCCTCTCCCCATACGATGCGCAGACTGCTGATCAGCAGTCGGACACAGGAAAGCGCCATGCCCAGCGGAAGAGCAGTATAAACAATGCTCATGGGAATGTGAGTGGCTGTTGCCTTCACACCCGCCTGAATGCCGATAAAGCGAAAAGAAAAGGGGATCATATAGCAAAACAGCGCGATGGTACCCAAGTTAATAAGGACTTCCAACCCGCGGCGAACGGCTTGAGGGAATAAATTTACAACCACTTCCATCCGGATATGTCCTTTTTGACGGTACGCATAACTGATTCCAATAAAACTTACATATACAAAAATAAAGCGTGCGGCCTCTTCGCTCCAGGTCAGCGGGCGGGAAAACACATACCGCATAATCACTTGTGCCAACAAAATAAGAAACATGGCGGATAACCCGAGAATAATGACCGCATTTTCAATCATTGATAAACATTTATCCACTTTTTGAATGCTGCGTTTCATAATTTGGCCATTCTCCTTTCAAAATATTGTGTGAAAGAAAGCCGCCGCACAGAGACGGGCGGCTTGTTTCGTGAGAGATTACTCGATGGCCTGCAGCGAATCATACAGACCGGCGGTCCACAGACCTTCGGCTTCGCAAGCTTCTACTACCTGAGCGGCGGCATCTACAAAAGCCTGGCGGTCAGCCGGTTCATGGACTTGCACACCTTCATCAATCATCAGCTGCAGCTGCTCCTCTTCCGCATCCAACACCAGTTGATTGACGGTATCTGTTCCGGAGACAAAGCAATCACGCACAATTTGTGCATATTCATCCGGCATTTCTTCTAACACGTTATTGCCAATGATGACCGGGCAAATGGTGATTTGATGCTGGGTGAGATTGATGTAGTTGCATACTTCGTGGAATTTCTGTGCGTAAATTGTGGGAATCGGATTTTCCTGTCCGTCTACAACACCTTGCTGCAGCGCCAGATACACTTCGCTCAGGCTCATAGGCGTGGCATTCGCTTTGAAGACGTATTTTGCGATATAGGAAGGAATGGTGTGATCCGGCACACGAATTTTCATACCGGCTGTGTCGTCAGGCGAGTCCACCGGGAAGTTGCAGGTCAAATCACGAACTCCGTAATACAAAGAAGTCAGAATGGAGAACCCTTTTCCTTTTATCTGTTCATAGTAAGGTGCCATGACGTCGCTGTTGACTGCGCGCATTGCCTGATCGCAGCTGCTGAAGACATAGGGGGCTTCATACACATTAAAATCTGTCACATATTTGCCTACCTCACCGATGCCAAGAACTGCGATATCGATGGAGCCGGACAGAATGTTGTTGATTTCGTCGGTTTCGGCGCCCAGCTGTGCGGCTGGATATACCGTGATGTTGACGTGGCCGTCGGTTTGATCGCTGATTTCCTGTGCAATTTGATTCAGGCCGACATTAAACGGATGATCCGCTGCATAGATGTGTGCCAGCTTCAGTTCGTATACCGTGTCATCCGCTTCAGCGGCACTGGCCGTTCCGGTGGAAGCCGGACTCTCGGACGTTGTTGTTCCACTGCAGGAAACAAGAGTCAGGCACATTGCAAAGGTCAAAGCGAGTGTGAGAAAGCGTTTCATAATTTTCCTCCTTTTAAATAATGCAGAATATAACCAAAAACGCATCCCCTGTTGCAGCCACTTGTCGAACACGCATGATTTGTGCTATAACTAGAAAAGGAGGATGGCCAAGTTCTCCCTTTGAAAAGCGCATTCTTTCGTTCTGCGAAGGGGTGTGCTTTTTTGATGCGAGCACAATTGTTATTTCCGTTCGGTTGCGTTCAGTCGACGGATCGATTTTTTTATGGAAAGGCGTACAGGATAGCATACCGTATTTTCCGGCCAGCTTTCTCCTTCAATCAGGCGGAGAAGCTGCCGGGCACCTTCTGCCGCCATTTCTCCGATTGGTCGGCGGATGCTGGTGAGGGGCGGATAGGAGTAAGCCGCCAGCATGCCATCGTCGAATCCAACGAGGGAGAGATCCCCGGGAATATCGATTCCGGCTTCGTGCGCTGCTCTCATGGCGCCAAACGCTACCGCATCCGATGCGGAAATTACTGCGGTAGGTTTTTGAGCGCGTTTCAAAAGAGCCTGCATACCTCGATAGCCGCTTTCGGCGCTGTAATCGCCGGATAAAATCCATTCCGGGCGGATATCGACATGGTGCTTTTCCATTTCATCCACGAATCCTGCATAACGCCGATGTGTGGATGAAGATTCCTCGTTCCCTTTCAGGTAAGCGATGTCCCGGTGGCCATTCTCAATCAAGTATGCGACCGCCTGTTGGACACCGGCTTTTTCATCACAGTAGATATTTTTGATGCCCTTGTCATCCAGCTTGCGGTTGATAACTACCAGCGGAACGCCTGCTGCCTGGATGCGCTGGATCCAAACATCGTCTTCCGGACGCTGACTTACCAGAAGAACACCATCGTAATTGGCTGTTGTAATGCGATAGTCATCGGCCAGTTTGTCGATGCCGTTGAACAGCACGTTATAGCTTCCGGAAATGCAGTCGCTCACACTTTGAATCACTGTGTAAATAAAATCAGACGAGGTTGCATGTACTAAGCTGGTAAAGAAAACGCCAATGTTATAGGAACGAACACGCACCAGTCCTTTGGCAGACAGGTTCGGCACATAGTTCATGCTCTCTGCCAGTAAACGAATCTTTTGACGGGTCTCTTCGTTGACCAAAGGGCTTCCATTGAGAGCGCGGGATACCGTTGTATGTGATACATGCGCCAGCTGCGCAATGTCTTTGATGGTTACACTTCCCATGTTCACACTCCTTTTGCACGCGTGTGCAAACGATCCTAAAAAAAGAGCACACGCTAAGAGATATCTTTGCAAAAGCAAAATGTTAACGTGTGCAATCGCTACTAGTATTGTACCATATTACTGTCGAATTGTGCAATGTCCATATTGCACAAAGATCAAATTCTTTTTTCAGCACATTGAAAACAAAAATTCGTTCGCTTTACGAAAAGCCCCTTTTCATGGTATAATAACAATGATTATGCGCCCATTACGGCGCCTTTTGGAGGAACTTTATGTTAACAGTGACCGACGTCAGTCTTCAGTTTCAGGGCAGCACCCTGTATAAACACGTGGACCTTAAATTCGCGCCCGGCAACTGCTATGGCATCATCGGCGCCAACGGCGCGGGCAAATCAACGCTTCTGCGCATTTTGTCCGGTGCGCTGGAACCCACCACCGGCTCGGTGTCCATGGTGGCGGAGCGCCGCGCTGACCTTGTGGTGAACTCCATCCTGAAATATGTCACCGATATCGACGAGGTAAAGGGTCTGGGCTTCTGCGTTTCCATCGCTCATGCCCAATTCATGGCGCGCTACTTTAATACCCACGGCATTCCATCTATGGCACTGACCGGCGACTCTCCTGACGAGGAGCGCAACGCCGCCAAGCAGCGGCTGGTTTCCGGGGAGCTCCGTTTTCTCTTTGTGGTGGACATTTACAACGAGGGCGTGGATATCCCCGAGGTGAACACGGTGCTGTTCCTGCGTCCTACCGAGTCGCTGACTGTGTTTTTGCAGCAACTAGGGCGCGGCTTACGTCTGGCAGAAAACAAGGATTGCCTGACCGTTCTGGATTTCATCGGGCAGGCCAACAAAAAGTATAATTTTGAGGAGAAATTCGTAGCACTGCTCTCCAACACCACCCGCAGCGTCAGCCGGGAGCTCAAAGAGGGCTTTGTCTCTGCACCTAAAGGCTGCTATATTCAGTTGGAGAAATATGCCGCAAAATATGTGCTGGACAATATCAGCGCCTCCTATGACCGCACCTCCGGGCTTGTGGCGCGGGCGGCTACCTTTACCGAGGATACCGGTCTGCCCCTGACACTGGGGAACTTCCTCGACTACTATCATCTTGACCCGCGTGCAATTTACAGCAAAAAGGTCTGCTTCAGCAGGCTGTGCGTCCGCGCAGGGGCGGCATCCGATTTTACAGAACCTTTGGAAGAAACTATGACCAAAGCCCTTGCACGCTTTGCAGTCGTGGATTCCCGCAGGTGGATTCGTTTTTTGCTGGGGCTTCTGCCAAAATCGGATAACACCGACTTTGCGGCTCTATCGCCAGTAGAGAAGCGGATGCTGCAAATGTTCTATGTGACTCTCTGGGGCAAAACTGCAGAAAGCTGGGAGGATGAAGAAGTTCTCGATAACCTGTATGCTCTCTCAGACAGTCCCGTTTTGCTGGGGGAGCTGCAAGCACTTTTGCAGTATCAATATGACCGCATTGATTTTATTGACGAGCCGGTGGATGTGGGCTTTGATTGTCCGCTGGACCTGCACTGCACCTATACCCGCGACCAACTGCTGGTGGCGCTGGACTTTTTGAAGCCTGCTACCGTCCGCGAGGGCGTGAAATGGCTGCCGGAAAAGCAGCTGGACGTGTTCTTTGTGACCCTGAACAAAGCGGACAAGGATTACTCCCCCACCACCATGTACAAGGATTATTCCATCAACGAGAGCCTGTTCCACTGGCAGAGCCAGAGCACCACCGCCGAAAACTCTGCCACCGGGCAGCGCTACATCCATCACCGTGCAAAGGGAAGCCGGGTGCTGCTGTTCGTGCGCGAGTTCAAGGCAGATGCCCGTTTTGGCGGTGCAGGAGCGTATACCTATCTGGGCACGGTGAACTATGTGAAGCACGAGGGCTCCCGCCCCATGAACATCACATGGAAGCTGGACCGCCCGATTCCTGCAAAGTTCCTCAAAAAGACCAACAAATTGATCGTGGGGTAACATACTATGGACGATATGCTGGCTCGCACCATAATTGAAACTCTTGCAAAAGGTATTAATCCTTTAACCGGTTGGATTCTATCTGAAAATGATAGTTGTGCTCAGGAAGAAATTCAAGAAGCATTAAAAATCGTATTGGAACATTGCTCCATTGAATCTACCGCTGAATATCTGAAGTCTCTTCCTCGAAACAAAAAGGCAGAGCGTTATTCTCGCGCTGGAACAGCATGGTCGCAAAAAGAAGAACGTGAATTATTGCGGCTCCACCAGCAGGGGAACAGCGTCAAACGAATTTCTTTGATTCTAAAACGTTCTACAGGAGCAATCGAATCCAAATTGAGAAAACTGGGTTGTCCGCTCTATTATGAAAAATAATTCAGGAGATTTTCATGAAAA
>OHZE01000487.1_pt1 | contig 12774 bp, 9 predicted proteins | sample 1580371 | NCBI WGS metagenome assembly OHZE01 (sample SAMEA3882527, study PRJEB24775) | human gut metagenome | biome: human-associated habitat; feature: intestine environment; material: feces | place: Netherlands | collected 2009/2010
TCATTATAATGCCGGCATATACAGCCGGGAGCCAGGGGTCGCGCACCAGTTCAAAGACACTGACATCACTCCACCGTCCCTTCGTCTCGTCATAGCTCAATTGATAAATATTCCACCCGGATATCTTCAACGGACGATTCACCTCGATAGTGTCTTCCACCACATCTCCCGCCTGCGTATAAACCGTAACAGCAGACACAAACCGTTGCGGCTCACGTTCGGGCATCACCAGACTGGTCTGCTCCGACAAACGCAATGCCTTATAGGGGAACATGAAGCTGCCGCAACTCACCCATCCCTCCTTCGACTGTCCGGAGGCGGTGTTCACCGCTTTCAGATAAACGGCATAGGCAGCTCCCATCGAATGGAATTCAGTAAACTTTAAGGTATCTTCCGTAGCCACGGAGGCAGCCATAGGAATGGTTTGAAAAATGGAGATGTCCCAATCCAGCAATTTTCCCCGTTCCACCTTCTCTTCCAGCAACAAATGTTCCGGCATATCCTTCGGCAGTGCCTGCCCCGTCTCATTGTCTATCAGCATCAGTTTGGGAGGATACTCGTGTATAGTAAATTCTTTCAGCTCAACAGCAAGCGGAAGTTCCGTCAGCTTGCCGCCCTCATCTATGGCACGCCATTCGGTCTTGCCCAATTGGGTAATCATTTTAAGACGCTGCATATCCGCATTGCCCAGCGTTGCCGTCAGAAGGGCAACAAACAAGCCGGCATGATTCAGCAGAAAAGGAATCTTACGCACATTGAAGGGGATAGCGGCACGGAGAATAGTCATCCCTAAGACAGCAACCAGCCAGACATAAAGTAACACAAACGGCCCAAAAGAAAGCATTTTCGAAAAGCCGATGACATCTGCCGAAGGATGGGTGGAGGGAACCTGCCGTACCAACCCCATAATGACAGTGATAGCCGCCACACAGACCAGGGAAGAAACTGCAGCCGTATAATGACTGAGCCATCCGAAACAATACACCCGTTTGCGAAGCCCATGCATCCCTGCCAGCAACAGCAAGAACAGCACCAGAACAATGATATTGACCGGCCATGCAAACAAGCCCCAACGAATGCCTCCAACGCTCCACTGTAACAGCAAGCCCGTGACAAACAGTCCTGCCCCACAGATAAAACCTTCCTTATACCCCCACGGTTTCTTCCACATCTTCTGATTTATGATTTGACGATGTACAAATTTATTTTAGTGCTAACCGGTTGTTAGCTTTCGCTTTTTCCAGCCAAGCCGGTGCTGTAGTCTTCAGGAAATTGTCCTTTGCAGCTCTTTCGGCATCCATATCGAGCCCGATATATTCCTGCGCCTTGTCTTTGGTGGAGATATCCGGCATAGGAACATTGTCTGTATATCCATGCTTCGCCAGCACCTTGGAGATAGCCAAACGCGCCTGCATGGCTCTATCCAACCCATGAGACAAGACACGCTGGATTTCTTGCGGTGCGTGGAAAGAGCCACCGTGAGATGCCACACCGAAGTCCCAACGCCATTGTGCCTGACGAATCAGCGCCAACACATCTTTCATCTGCTCTTCCGTAGCTCCCTTATCCCAAGCAAATTTAGCTTCGATATGGGCTTTGGCAAGTTCCTGCTCCAAGCGGTTACGGATTTCATTGGCCTTGCGCTGGCGTTCGTAGACGTTGTTGCGCAAAGTTTCCTCACTTTCGCGGTGGCAGGTTTGGCAGGTACGGTCTATCATAGCCAACGGACTCTGTATATGGTGGTCGCTGAACTTCACGCCACCTTCACTCTTATAAGGCATGTGGCAGTCCGCACACGATACGCCACGCTGGCCGTGAATCCCCATCTGGGCTATTTCAAAATCGGGGTGCTGCGCTTTCAGGATAGGGGTACGGCTCAACTTGTGTATATAGTCGTAGAAACCAGCCTCATCATAATAGGCTTCCATGTCTTCCACCGTAAAACCTTTGTCCCAGGGGAAAGTCAGGTACTTGCCGTCGCCCTTGAAGTAATACTCCACATGGCACTGCGCACATACCAGTGAACGCATCTCCTGCGGAGTGGCCTTGGTAATATCCTTGCCTTGGCGTTCAAAAGCCTCTATCAAAGCCGGACGGCTGATATGCAGGTTCATGTTTTCCGGTTCGTGGCAGTCGGCACAACCAATCGGGTTTACAATTTCATCGCCCAAAGCGCCCCACTTATTGTTATAGAAAGCATCCACACCGATAGCTTCCATCATGCGGGGCACATCGGGGCTCTTGCAAGTCCAGCAAGTAGAAGGCTGCGGGCCATCCGTAGCAGTGGCAGGTCCTCGATGGCATGCATATGTCCGCGCGGAGTGAAATAGTCCTTGGAGAAGGCATATCCCGCCCAGAGCACTACCATCTCGGGACGCTGTTCCAATACATCCACAGCCACATTTCCATTGAATTCACTCTGGAAGTCGGTCTTGGCAGTTTCAGTCCATGTCTGATACTCACGGGGGAAATCACTCTTAAAGACTTCGTTGCGTGCCTCAATTCCCTCAATCACTGTTTTGCGGTTATTGAATACACTTGCCAGCTCGGCCCTGCGCTCCATCAAGGCAGAAACACATAGCCCCAAGACAAATACAACGACCATTGAACCACCGAACAACAGCCATCCTTGCCACGATTTTAATCTCTTTTCCATATCTATGAAGATTTATTGTTATTATTCCTTTATCAGTTTCTGCAACCACTCCGGCACGGGAGATTCCGGATAGGGTACCAATGCAGCGGGTGTAGACGAAAGACTGTTCATTCCACCATGAGGCACGTCGCGGTGGCAATCCCAGCATGCCTTTCCGTCGCCGGTGAGGGTCATCATGTAGTCTATTTTACCAGCATCCACAAACTCGTTGGTCAGTTGCGTATGGCAACGGATGCAATTATTCATAATGACCTGCGCACTTGCTGCCTCGGCTTGGATAGCCTGCGGTTCGCTTTTAGTGAGAAAGGCACCCACGTGCTTCATGCCGTCCATGCCTTTGAAAGCCCATTTCTTTACTATATTTTCATGAGGGACATGGCAATCGTTACAAGTGGCATCCCGGCTGTGGGAACTGTGCATCCAGGTTGCATAATAAGAAGCCATGATGTGGCAGTTGACACATGCCGCAGGGTCATCTCCCAGATAAGTGTGCGCCCGGAGAAGATACATAAACAAGCCTCCGCCGCCGACGAGGACACCGCATACAATGAGTGCCGTTACTTTCCATCTGTAGGACGGAAATAGTTTACTTATGATTGGTAACTTCGCCATAAAATGAATATTTTCAGCAAAAATAGGCAGTTACAATCTAAAAAAGTGTAATCATGATTACATTTTTCCATTTATTTTTCAGTATTTTTAATAAAGCATTCATTCTCCAGACATACCTATATGAAAACGTCCACAAAACACGCACGCCTGCGCATCTTGTGGACATCTTCATCCTTTTATAAAACTGCCTGCTTTTTCTAAGCAACTTTCTTTAATTGTATGTTCGCTTTCCTACTGCCCTTCCGAATCAATCTGCGAATCCAAAGATAATAGCCCGTCAGCGGCAAGCTGGCCCCTACCAAAGCGGCAAGGAAACTCAATATGCGGGTGGTCAGCCCTCCCCAACTGCCTACATGAACGGAGAATATCCAGCCACGGATTTTTCCTGAAGCGTCGGCATCCTTATATAAGGTAGCCCCGGTGATTTCACCGCTACGGGGATTGAACGTATAGCGGTCGGCAGCACGCTGGTTGCCCAACCGATTGAAAGAAACCGTAGCAGAGCCTTTGAACACGGTAATCTGTTTATAATCAGGATTGAGTTCCTTCAGTTCTTCGTAAACCTTCTGCCAGTTTGCAAAGGGAGAGAAGGGCTTTCTTTCACGATTCTCAGTTCCCGGTCTGCCATCAGACCGACCTTGTCCCCCATCTCCTCCGTGGGCAGCAGTTTGTGCCGGAGCACCGTGTCCCCCACCTCCTTGCGCAGTTTCCACTCCGAAGACCTTGTAGAAACCGGTACGATACCAGGAGAAAGACCATGTCAGTCCCGTAAGCGCCATTGCCAGCAGAAAAATCAGCGTGTACATACCGCCTGCCACATGCAGGTCGTAGCAGAAGCGGCGCCAACCTTTATTGATAACAATCTTCAGACTGTTCTTCAAAACTTTCTTTGTACGGGGCCACCAAATGACAATGCCCGATATCAGGACAAAGACAAACATCAGCGTGGCAGTGCCCACAATCATTTTCCCCCAGAAGATGCCTCCATCGGGCTTCATGCTGTCCAGCAACCAGCGATGCAGGCGGAACATGGTCGTGAAAAACGGCGCACGCTCATACTTGCCCTTTATCTCACCCGTATACTGGTCTACATAGACGGAAGCACGACGAGGTTTGGAAAGGTTCACCTGCCAGGCACGCTCCGGAGCAGACGAGGCTGTGACACCCGTCACAGAAACACTATCCGGCAGAGTAGCGGCCACTTTTTCGGCCACCTTGCCCATGGGAAGCGGTGCCGGCCCGACTTTCTCCACATAGTAGAGGTCGCGGTGGCAGAGCTCCATCACCTCCGTCTCGAATACCAGCATGGCTCCGGAAAAACAGATAAGGGTAATCAGTAGCCCGAAGGGGACTGAAAGCCATAAATGTATCTTACGAAAAACTTTCTTCATAGGAGCTTTATTCCAGTTTACCTACACCGTTCAGTTGGGTTGCATTGACAACCAGACCTTTGGTAGCTGTTGCATTGGCAGGGTCTACCTTATAGATGGCAGGATAGCCGGAAGAGGTAGTGACTGCCACATATGCGTTGCCATTTTCCATGTACGGGGTATTACCAAAGCCAGAGACATCGCTTGGAAGGCCGTTCACATAAGTCAAAGCTCCAGTGGAGGCATTGAAGACGGCAAGTTGGTTGGCAACCTTGTCTGATGCCGTAATTGCCTTATCATACATCAGCAGCAGGAAATAATTACCTGAAATATACCAAGTCCGCAAGAAAGAGGCGCCATTGGCTTTCTCTTCAAGATTATAGTAATAAGCGGCATCAAATTCTTCTGCTTTGGTATCGATGCGTACAACTCCAGCAGGCAATGTAGTCTGCTGACGCGAATCACTCATGGTCTTGGCATAGCTCGGAGAAAATACATATACATAGCCGTCGTCGGCAAGCCAGTTCATCTGGTAGTACTGTGAACGGTTACGTCCGGCAGCATAACTGATTTTGTCTGTAGTGATGACCTTATGAGAATTCAGTGTCTGATCACCAAAGATAGCGATATGGCATTCATTAGGATACTGGGTCCATTGCAATTCGTCCTTCTCATAGGCACCGCTACCCTGCCCGCCGGATTCTGTCTTTATTAAATCCTCATTACCGGAAAGCACCCACTTGTAGCTACCGTCTTCGTTCTTCTGCATGCAACCATACTGGCTAAGCCCCATGGGAATGGCTGCTGCATAAACCTTACTGCCCACTTGTTCTATACCGGCCAGTGTTACGTATTCACCATTTTCAAGGAAATTTTCGGCAAGAAATGGAGTATCCTTTGTTACCGAGTTCTTTGTATAAGTCTGTTTCTCGACATCCAGATAGGAAATCAAAAAAGATTGGGGAGTATATCCATTTGCATCATTCAGTTCCGTAGGGCCGTCGCCGGTAGAAGTCGTCATTATAAATTGGTCATAATAGCCGTAGGTAGTGAAACGATTGACGTTATACTCCTGGCTACGTTTTTCCAGTTCACCGTTTGTATTCATAATGAACGACTGGGTAGTGCCTGCATTTCCCTGGTGATAGTTCAAGGCATACAGATATTTGTTTCCGTAGAACACCCAGTAAGTAGCCCCATCGTTCACAAGGCCATTGCCGGCAGCAGTAATTTCACCGCTTTCCAGTGACTCGGCTGTCAGCAGGACAGGAACGGAGCTACCTGAAACTGTAGCCGTGGCAGCTATCACATAGTTACCCTTTGAACCGGAACCGGAGCCGGAACCCGGTTCGTCTGTGTCTGTACAAGAAATTAAAGCCATTCCGGTCATTGCCATTGCCAAGAGGCCGGACAAAAGATAATTCTTCTTCATTTGTTCTTCTTATTAATTACACCTATTAAAACCATTATATTTATTAATCACCAAAATGTACACGTACCTTGCCATAGAACGCACGCCCGGCTTTCTGAAGACTGAAATTGTCGTACAAATCCTCGTTCGTGAAGTTGCGGCATTCAAACGAGATATTATAGCGGCCATTCTTCAGACTATAGCTCAATGTCAGGTTATGGGAGAACTGGTCGGGTACCATGAAATCCTTGTTCTTGCTACCGATGGCCTGCGAATAGTAGGAGAAGCTGTGCATGTACTGGTTGTCGTAAGTCACGGACAGCATATTCCCTTTCTTCCAGAGGTCGCGCCAATAGAAGTTTACGTCAAAATCAGCAAACTGATAGGGCACATTGGGAATGCGTGCCTTGTAACCGAGATTTTCCACAGAGTTGCCGGTACTGCCGATTTGCATCTTCTCATTGTCACGCACATTCATCTGCGTGAAGTTGCCGCCCACACTCAGCCAGCGTCCGAAGCCATAGCGTGCCGATACATTGTATCCCTTCGTCAGCACCTTGCCGTAGTTGGTATAAGTGGCCCCTTCTTTTCCTCCGCTCAAGTCCTGGATATTGCGCTGGATATAATCCTTCGTATTGCGGTATACCACACCGCCTTCCACGTAGACAGAATGTTTTCCAAAACTCCGGGAATAACTCAGGTTCAAGTTGATGTTGTCACTTTTCTCGGGACGGATGCCGATGTCTCCACTCTCCAGGTCTTCGTCACCAAACATCTCTTCGATAGTGGGCAGGCGGTAAGCTTTTTCATAAGAGAGCTTCGCCTGCAAGCCGGGCAGGATGAAGTAGGTTCCGGCAGCACCATATCCCCAAGAGTCTACCGTACGGCTGGTGCGTACATAATTACTACCGGTATCATCCTCGGCCATAGGTCCTGCCACATACTGGCGGTAGTATTTGCCGAATGCCGAGAAGTTCCACTTTTCGGAAGGCATCAGGCGGTATGACAAACCGGAGATATTCTTGCGGGTCTGCTTGGCAATGGCATCCGTCTGTTCTTCCACCGCCAACAGTGAAGTATTATCACGCTGGAATGCACTCAACACATGATTGAAAGTCAGCATGTGGACTCTGGCAATGCGGTAATTCAAGGTCAATGTACCGTTCCAATTGTCATTATCGGCACGGGAATACTGGCGGGACTGTTCGCCGGGACTGTTCAGCGGATGTTTCTCACCAAGCCAGTTGTATTCATAGCGGGCAGTATCCACATTCGTAGTGGCATTGCGATTGTAGTTGGCTGTCAACACCATATCCAGCCCCTTGATTATCAAGTTGCGTTTGCTGTATTCCATCGAAGGCATTAGTGAATGGCCGAAGCGGTGCTTTTCTCCGAAGACTGTCTTCTGGCGTACACCGGTCTGTATGTCCTTGTACATGTGCGAATAGGTGAAACCGAACATCAGCCGGTCTGCCCAACTTTTGTCCACAATACCCGCTTTGGCCACAATGGCTTCGTTGTGGTAAGTATCATTGAAACGCTTCACGCGCACCTTCTCACTTTCGTTGAAACTGCCCGTCTCAAAATCCTTTACCGGCGCATCTACATGATAATCGTTGTCCGAGTAGTTTTGAAAGGCATTGATTTCATAGCTGAAACCGTTCTTGAAAGTCTGTCCGAAGTTAACGTATGAGCGGTGGGAGCCGTAAGAATAAGAAGCATCCAGGAACCAGTTCCGGCGTTTCTTGTTGGTAACAATATTGATGACACCGCCAATGGCATCCGTACCGAAGCCCACGGGAACTACACCCTTATATACCTCTATACGGTCGGCAAAGCTCACCGGAATATTGTTCAGGCTGAAGGAGCTTCCCACACCTTCCTGCGGCACACCGTCAATGAACACCTTGACGTGCTTTCCGCTAAAACCGTCCAGCATCAACTGCATGTCCGAACCTACCCCACCCGACTCACGGAGTTTCATGCCCGGAGCCTTGGTCAAGGCATCGCTCAGATTCTTCGTGGTGTTCTGGAGTTCCTTTGTATCGACTGCCACAGCATTGAATGCCGACCTCTTCACCCGGCTTACTCCGGTAGAAACGATAGTCACCTCGTCCAGCTGTTGCGTTTCGGGAGCGATGGTTATGTTCAGCTTCATCCGCTCATCATTGACCAGTTTCACCTTTTTCTCCACCTTTGTATAACCTACGGCAGACACCACCAGCGTATAGTCGCCGGCAGGCGCCTTGATGTGATAGAGGCCTTCCTGATTCGTGGTTCCTCCATAACTCGTCCCTTTCAGATAAACAGTCGCAAAATCCACCGTTTCTTTTTCCGTAGAAATGATTCTACCCGAAATCATCCCTCCTCTCCTCTGCGCATGTACAGACAGAGAAGCCAACAGAAGGAAAAACAGCAGCGAGAATTTAAGTGTATATGCTTTCAATTTTATAATAATTATAATGTTGTTAGTAAACCGGTGCAAAGGTCATTATTAACAGCCAGCTGTGCAATCGCTTATTGTAGGTAATTATATGGAGTGGATTTATCGTATATATCATATTACGCAATCACCATTGATGGGTATTATCAATAATAAATCTAAAAAAAGAGGAGCCGGGAAATGAAAAACCCCTATTTATAGGTATTGCCCAATATGCCTTTTTGTACGACCTTTGCTGCAAATTAAAACAAGACAACGGACAATAAATTATTAAAGTTTAAGTATGAAAATTGAAAAGATTGTAGCCCGTGAAATCCTTGATTCACGCGGCAATCCCACAGTAGAAGTGGACGTTATTCTGGAATGTGGTGTTATGGGACGCGCAGCAGTGCCTTCCGGTGCTTCTACCGGCGAGCACGAAGCGCTGGAACTTCGCGATGGCGACAAGCAACGCTACGGTGGTAAAGGTACACTAAAAGCAGTAGAAAACGTCAACAAGATAATCGCACCGGCACTGATTGGCTGGTCGTCACTGGAACAGCGTACCATCGACCACAAGATGCTTGAGTTGGACGGCACGCCTACCAAATCCAAGCTGGGTGCCAACGCCATTCTGGGTGTCTCACTGGCAGTAGCCAAAGCCGCTGCCAATTATCTCGATATACCTTTATACAGATATATCGGTGGAGTAAATACCTACGTAATGCCGGTCCCGATGATGAATATCATCAATGGAGGTTCACACAGCGACGCTCCTATCGCTTTCCAAGAATTTATGATTCGGCCGGTAGGCGCCTCTTCCTTCCGTGAAGGCCTGCGCATGGGAGCCGAAGTATTCCACGCCTTGAAAAAAGTGTTGCACGACCGCGGCCTCAGCACTGCCGTAGGTGACGAAGGCGGTTTTGCACCGGCACTGGCAGGAACAGAAGATGCGCTGGACTCCATCATGAGCGCCATCAAGGCTGCCGGCTACGAACCGGGCAAGGATGTGAAAATCGGTATGGACTGTGCCTCATCCGAGTTCTTTAAGAACGGTATCTATGACTACTCCATCTTTGAAGGCGAAAATGGTAAAAAACGTACTGCCGACGAACAAATAGCTTACTTGGAAGATTTGATTAATAACTACCCGATTGACTCCATCGAGGATGGCATGAGCGAAAACGACTGGGAAGGCTGGAAGAAGTTGACCGAACGCATCGGCAACCGTTGCCAGCTGGTTGGCGACGACCTGTTCGTGACTAACGTGGAATTCCTTGAAAAAGGTATTGCCATGGGCTGCGCCAATTCCATCCTTATCAAAGTCAATCAAATCGGTTCACTCAGTGAAACGCTGGATGCTATCGAAATGGCACACCGCCACGGTTATACCACAGTGACTTCTCACCGTTCCGGCGAAACCGAGGACGCCACCATTGCAGACATTGCCGTTGCCACCAACAGCGGACAAATCAAGACCGGTTCGCTGAGCCGCTCAGACCGTATGGCAAAGTACAACCAACTGCTTCGCATCGAAGAAGAACTGGGAAGCAATGCGGTGTATGGATATAAGAAAGTTATAAGTAATAAGTAATAAGTGATGAGTTATTTGCCGGAAGGCGGGGCTTATAAAGAAGAAAGCAGAAGGGGCGAACCGTCACGGTCCGCCCCTTCTCTTTTTAACCTTAAATCAACAATCAATCTACTACCTTAAAGAAAACTTCTTCTCCACTTTGGCTATCCGGTGCCACCCAAAGAGCAAAGTCTCCGGCTTCCACCGTCTTCACCATATCTATATTCCAGAAAGCAAGTTCACTTATCGGAAGTTCAAACGATACATTTTTCTTCTCACCCGGCTTCAATGTGACGCGAGCAAAGCGTTTCAGCTCTTTCACCGGACGGGTCACCGAAGCAAACTTGTCCTGCACGTAAAGCTGGGCTACCTCGGTACCTTCATACTTTCCGGTATTCTCAAGGTCGAAAGTCACAGTCAGCACATCTTCCTTCTTCAGATTGGCTGACGAGAGTTTCACATTATCATATTTGAACGTCGTATACGACAGACCGTAGCCAAACGGATACAGCGGATCGAAACCTGCATCCATATAGAAAGAAGTACATCCCAACGAAGTCTGCCCCGCTTCCAACGGAATGTCATTCAGCAAAACCTCATTCCGCGTAGCCGGACGTCCGGAATTGTTATGAGCATAATAAACCGGTATCTGTCCTACCATCTTCGGGAAAGTCACCGGAGTCTTGCCACTTGGCACAGCCTTACCCCACAGCAAGTCGGCCAATGCCGGTCCTCCCATGGTTCCGGGATGGAACGAATAAAGTACAGCTGACGAGAGTTCGACTTCCTTTCCTATGGTCAACGGACGCCCTGCCATTACGACAGTAACCACCGGTTTTCCTGTTTTCGCCAAAGCGGCAATCAGTTCGCTTTGCGCACCTTGCAGGTTCAGGTCGGCCAGGCAATGCGCCTCTCCTGAAAGAATAGCCTCTTCGCCTACAAACGCCAAAATAACATCAGCACGTGCAGCGGCAGCAGCGGCTTTGGCAACACCTGCCATATTCTTGTCACGGCTATAAGTCAGACCCGGCTCGTATATCACCTGCACTTTGTCCCCCACCAGTTCCTTGATAGCCTTCAACGGTGTCACGGTTTTTGTCTTGTCACCATCAAATATCCAGGTACCCAATTGGTCATAAGGTGCATTTGCCATCGGACCTACCACAGCAACCGTCTTTACCGAAGATTGCAAAGGCAATGTCTCCTTTTCGTTCTTCAACAAGATGGCCGATTCCACAGCAGCTTGCTTGGCAGCCTCCAGATGAGAAGGAGCATAAAGTTCCTCTATCCGTTTCTCATCCACATAAGGATTATCAAACAGTCCCAACCGGAATTTGATACGCAGAATATTCCGCACGGCATCGTCTATAGCAGACTTCTTGACCTTACCTTCTTTTATCAATTCCGGCAATTCCTTGACAAACGTATAGCTGACCATCTCCATATCCACACCAGCATTCACCGCCTTCATTGCTGCCTCTTTAGAATCGGCAGCAAAGCCATGTGCCATCATTTCGGCTACCGAAGCCCAGTCTGACACTACTATTCCATCAAATCCCCATTCACCACGAAGCACATCTTTCAAAATAAAAGTGTTTCCGGTAGACGGTGCTCCGTCATTGTCATTAAACGAAGTCATGAAAGTGGCTGCCCCTGCCTTGGCCACAGCTTCAAAAGGAGGAAGGTATACATCCCTCAAACGACGCTCCGGAATGAAAGTGGAATTATAATCACGCCCGCCCTCGGCAGCACCATAACCTACAAAATGTTTAGGACATGCGGCTATGGAAGTCGGACTGTTCAGCGAATCTCCCTGGAAACCTTCAACCATAGCAACACCCATCACTGAAGTCAAATAAGTATCTTCGCCACATCCTTCGGCCATACGCCCCCAACGGGGATCGCGAGCCACATCTATCATCGGCGCAAATGTCCAGCGGATACCCACGGCAGAAGCCTCCACAGCCGCTACCCGTGCACCATCCTTAGCCACCTGCGGGTTGAAAGATGCCGCTTGTCCCAAGGGAATAGGGAATATGGTCTTGAAACCGTGGATCACATCACGCGCCATCAGCAAGGGGATGCCCAAGCGGGACTCCTCCATTGCCACACGCTGCAAGGCATTGACACGCACCGGATCTACTTCATTCAGGATAGACCCGACTTCACCTTTCTTTATCAATCCGCTCATATCCTCTATGTTGCCATAAGAAGAAATCTGGTTCATCTGCCCTATCTTTTCCTCCAATGTCATACTGGACAACAGCGTTTCTATTTTCTGCTCGATGACTGCGTCATTTTTTGTATCCTGCACTTGAGTACAAGATATAAAAGGAAGCAGCAATAAACAAGCAGAGAGCATTTTCATTGTTTTCATCTTTAATCTATTACTTGAAATGGAATATTTGCTGTTGAGACAAAGCCCGTATTATCAAGTACATATACGTACAAACGATATTCCCCGGGAACTTTAATCATAGTCTCATACACATTCTTGTCTGACACGGCCACGTCACCCATTCTTTCCGGACGTGGCTCATAAGAACCTCCAAAACCCAAGACTGTAGCCTCTTTCAGTACTTCCCACACATAAGCCAAAGAATCGTTCTCCTTATCTGTGACGGAAACCTCCGCCTTAAATAAAGTACCTGCTTTGATACGGACATTATCAATGGCACTTTTACCATCGATAGTCATGCCCCGAACTATCGGAGCCGTTTCATCCAATTC
>OHZE01000497.1_pt1 | contig 12544 bp, 10 predicted proteins | sample 1580371 | NCBI WGS metagenome assembly OHZE01 (sample SAMEA3882527, study PRJEB24775) | human gut metagenome | biome: human-associated habitat; feature: intestine environment; material: feces | place: Netherlands | collected 2009/2010
CGGTGCCGCTCATCACGAAGCCAGCCGCCGGACGGAACCTGCCGGGTGCCGCCGGAGAAATCTTTGCCCTGACGGCGGATGCACACGATCTCTACGTGCTCGGCTGCCCCGCCAGAGAGGAGCGCCGCTGCGGCGGCGACTGGCGCGCGAGCCCGTTCGTGCTGTGACCGGCAGAGTGCGCAAAGTATTCGAAATTTTGATATGAATATTTTGTGAAATTGATATTGCATTTCTTGCAAAAAGATAGTATAATGCCGTCATATTCATTTGAAGGACATTTGTCCGCACGCTGCGGACAGCGCCCGGAGAAGAAATGATTGGAGGAAATACAATGAAAAAAGCGATTGCTCTGCTGCTCGCTCTGGTCATGGTGTTCGCGCTGTGCGCTTGCGGCGGCGGCGACAAGGGCACGGCCGACAACGGCGAGAAGGTCGTTAAGATCGGCGTGTTCGAGCCCGCCAGCGGCGACTCCGGCGCCGGCGGCAAGAAGGAAATGCTCGGCATGCAGTATGCCAACCAGGAGACCCCGACCGTCGAGATCGGCGGCGAGACCTACAAGGTCGAGCTCGTCTACTCCGACAACGGTTCCGATTCTGCGAAGGCTGTCTCGGCGGCTTCCAAGCTCGTCAATGAGAAGGTTTCCCTCGTGCTCGGTTCCTACGGCTCCGGCGTGTCCATCGCCGCGTCCGACACGTTCAAGCAGGCCGGCATCCCGGCCATCGGCGTGACGTGCACGAACCCGAACGTTACGGCCGGCAACAGCCACTACTTCCGCATCTGCTTCCTGGATCCGTTCCAGGGCACTGTCCTTGCCAACTATGCTTCTTCCGAGCTCAAGGCCAAGAAGGCCTACTGCCTCGGCGAGAACGGCAACGAGTATGACCAGGGCCTGGTCACCTTCTTCAAGCAGGCATTTGAGAAGGCCGGCGGCACCGTCGTCACCGACTCCTTCCCGAAGGACAACTCCGACTTCAGCTCCTACCTGAACAAGGCAAAGGATCAGGGCTGCGACGTGTTCTTTGCACCCGTGTCGATCGCGTATTCCACGCAGCTCGTTTCCCAGGCGGCTTCCCTGAACATCGGCATCCCGTTCCTCGGCTCCGATACGTGGGATGACAACATGGTCCTGCAGGCTGCCAAGGGCACCAACGTTCAGGTGTTCGTTTCCACCTTCTACGCAGAAGGCGGCAACAAGACCTTCGACGACGGCATCAAGGCCTATATCAACGGCAATGCCGACGCCAAGACCACCAACGGCGGCGACGATACCATCTCCGCAGTGACGGCCATGGGCTATGACGTTTATTATGTTGCGCTCGAGGCGCTGAAGGCTGCCGGTTCCACCGATCCGGCCAAGGTCATGGAAGCGCTGCCCGGCGTGACCTATGACGGCGTGTCCGGCCACATCGCCTTTGACGAGACCGGCGACGCGATCCGCGACACTGCTTATATCAAGACCATCGACACGGCCGCCAACGTCTGGAAGTTCGTGACGCAGCAGAAGGCTTCCTGAGCTTCTGCCTCGGTCTGAGATCCAAAAATCCGGGGGGAGCTTCGGCTCCCCCTTTGGGATTTTGAGCCGCTGCGAAAGCTGCGGAAGCTCCGCGGTTTTCGCGGCGGCTGAATGTCCGCATTCGTAAACGATAGAGAGGGAAACAGATGGAATTTCTAGTCGCACAAATTTTATCCGGCGTCTCGCTGGGCGGCCAGTATGCCCTGATCGCCATCGGTTATACGATGGTCTACGGCATCCTGCGTCTCATTAACTTCGCCCACGGCGACGTGTTCATGTGTGCAGGCCTCATGATGGTCTTCATGTGTGCGTCCCTGCCGGTGTACGTATCCATTCCGCTCATGCTCGTGCTGACGGTCCTGCTCGGCTTCGCCATCGAGCGCGCGGCCTATAAGCCCCTGCGCAGCGCACCGCGTATGTCCGTCATGATCTCGGCCATCGGCGTGAGTTACCTGCTGCAGAACGTGGCGCTGTATGCCACCGGCGGCCAGCCGCAGACGTATCCGTCGCTGCCGTTCGTGTCCGGCACGGTCACGATCCTCGGCGCGTCCACGCACTGGGTCACGGTCATTACGCCCGTGCTCGTGATCGTGCTCGTGCTGCTGCTGCAGTGGCTCATCAACCACACGAAGATCGGCATGGCCATGCGCGCGGTTGCGAAGGACTTCGAGACCAGCCAGCTCATGGGCATCAAGATCAACAAGGTCATCTCCGTGACGTTTATCATTGGTTCGATCCCCGGCGCTGTGATCGGCGCGTTCATCATCGGCATCTGCGAGACGCTCATCAAGGGCACCAGCATGACGGTGTTCTCCGATGCGTTCACGTTCGCGCTGCTGATCGTCGTCCTCGTGGTCAAGCCCACCGGCCTGTTCGGTGAAAAGGCCACGGACAAAGTCTGAGAGGGGGGATCACTGTGCTGAAAGCGAAAGACAAAGAGGCACGCCGCGGCAACCTGATCACCTTTGCCATCGTGCTCGCGCTCACGCTCGTGACGATGGTACTGGAGAATGTGATGTCTCCCGGCTCCCTGCTCTTTACGGTCATTAAAAAGGGTGCGGTGTACTCGCTCGTCGCCGTGTCCATGAACCTGCTCAACGGCTTTACCGGCCTGTTCTCGCTCGGTCAGGCGGGCTTCATGCTCCTCGGCGCGTATGCCTATGCGATCTTCATGATCCCGGACGCCGCGCGTGATGGCGTGTATTACCTCTTCGAGGGTTCGAGCATCCACTTCTCCTTCCAGGAGATGTTCCAGCATCTGTTCGGCGCCACCGGCTTCGGCGGCGGCGTGAGTCTGGTGCTCGGCGTGCTCGTGGCCATCATTTTCGCGGGCCTGATCGCCGCGTTCTTCGCGTATCTGATCGGCCTGCCGGTCCTGCGCCTCAAGAGCGACTATCTGGCCATCGCCACGCTCGGCTTTGCCGAGATCCTGCGTGCCATCTTCCAGTGGCAGACGCTCGGCAAGGTCACCAACGGCGCCAACATCCTCAAGGGCTATCCGACGTTTGCGGATTTCAACATCACGAATGCTTCCGGCAAGGTACTCTTCCGCCTGAGTGCGGTCGTGCCGATTTTGCTTGCCGGTATCTGCATTTTCCTTATTGTCCTGCTCATCAATTCGTCCTACGGCCGCGCCTTCAAGGCCATCCGCGACGATGAGATCGCGGCGGAGGCCATGGGCGTGAACCTCGCCAAGCACAAGAGCCTGTCGTTTGTCATCAGCTCGTTTTTCGCGGGCGTGTCGGGCGCGCTCTTTGCCATGTTTGCCACGACCGTGCAGGCCAAGGTGTTCACCTCGGCCATGACCTATGAGATCCTGCTCATCGTTGTCATCGGCGGCATCGGCTCCGTTTCCGGCAGCTGCATCGCCTCCTTCCTGTACATCGCCTGCTCCGAGTGGTGGCTGCGCTTCCTCGACAACGAGGCGTACATCGGCTCGTTCAAGGTGCCGCTGCTGCGCAACGGTTTCCGTATGGTCGTGTTCTCGATCATCATCATGATCGTCGTGCTCTTCTTCCGCAAGGGTATCATGGGCGAGCGCGAGCTGCCGGATCTGTTCCGTAAGCGCCCGAAAAAGGCAAAGAAGAACGTAGTTGAGGAGGGCAAAGCAGATGAGTAAAGACATCCTCAGCGTGGAAAATATCACGATGCAGTTCGGCGGCGTCGTGGCAGTCAACAACCTGTCGCTGCATATCCCCGAGGGGCAGATCGTGGCGCTCATCGGCCCGAACGGCGCCGGCAAGACCACGGCCTTCAACTGCATCACCGGCGTGTATGAGCCGACGAACGGCCTCGTCAAATTCCTTGACGAGCCGATGGTCCGCAACCATCCGACCGGCAAGATGAAAAAGCTCTACAAGGGCGAAAATCCACTGCTCTACACGGCGGAGTATCATCCGGAGGATGAGACGAAAGAGCAGATGCTCGCGCGCGACCCGCTGGCCGGGACGGGCAAGATCGTCTCGCCGACGCCGGACAGGATCACGAAGCTCGGTATTGCCCGCACGTTCCAGAACATCCGCCTGTGGAAGAGCATGACGGTGTTTGAAAACGTGCTCGTAGCAAAGCATATGCGCGCCAGGCAGAACGTGTTTTCCGCGACCTTCCGCGGCAACGCCAGGGAAGAAAAGCGCATGCGCGACGAGACCATGGCTCTGCTCGTCGAGCAGGGGCTGGAGAAATACAAGGACGACATTGCGACGAGTCTGCCCTACGGCATCCAGCGCCGGCTGGAGATCGCCCGCGCGCTGGCGACGGATCCGAAGCTGCTGCTGCTCGACGAGCCGGCGGCCGGCATGAACCCGCAGGAGACGCTCGAGCTCGCGGCGTTCATCCACGAGCTGCGCGAGAAATACGGCCTGACGATCTTCCTGATCGAGCACCATATGGATCTGGTCATGCGGATCTCCGATTACATTTATGTCATTGACTTCGGCAGCAAGATCGCCGAGGGCATCCCGCAGGAAGTCCAGAACAATCAGCACGTCATTGACGCCTATCTGGGGGTTGTGGAAGATGAGTGAAACGATTCTGAAAATTGAAGATCTGCAGGTGCACTATGGCGGCATTGAGGCTGTCAAGGGCATTTCGTTCGATGTGCAGCAGGGGCAGATCGTTACGCTGATCGGCTCCAACGGCGCGGGCAAGAGCTCCACGCTGCGCACGATCTCTGGTCTTGTCAAGCCGAGCGGCGGCAAGATCACCTTCCAGGGGGAAGACATCACCGGCAAGGACCCGACCCAGATCGTCACGCAGGGCGTGACGCTCGTGCCGGAGGGACGCCGCATTTTCCCGGACATGACCGTGCTGGAAAACCTGAAGATCGGCGCTTACCTGCGCAAGGACGATCTGTCAGAGGACCTCGAGTGGGTCTACAGCCTGTTCCCGCGCCTGAAAGAGCGCAGCTGGCAGGCCGGCGGCACGCTCTCCGGCGGCGAGCAGCAGATGCTTGCGGTCGGCCGCGCGCTCATGAGCCGCCCGAAGCTGCTCATGATGGACGAGCCGTCGCTCGGTCTCGCGCCGCTGGTCGTGCGCGATATCTTCTCCATCATTCAGGAGATCAACAAGCAGGGCGTGACGATCCTGCTCATTGAGCAGAACGCAAACATGGCCCTCAAGATCGCCGATATCGGCTACGTGCTTGAGACCGGCCGCATCACGCTCACCGGCAGCGGGGAGGAACTGCTGACGAACGACGCGGTGCGCGCGGCGTACCTCGGCGCATAACGGTATAGATGACCCAGACGGAAGGACGCCCGCAGGCGTCCTTCCGTTTTTTTCGGAACATTTCTTGACCGCGCGCGTCCAATCCTGTACAATGCAGTTGAAAACCATCGAACCATAGAGGTGTACTATGAAAAAGTTTTTTTCAGGATTTCTGGTGCTGTGCCTGTCGCTCGCACTGCTGACCGCCTGCGGAAAGGATGGGCAGACTGGCAAGACGGTGGCGGCCGGCGGCCTGACCTTTGCCAAGAGCTATAGCGAGGTCTACTCCGCGCTGACCGATGCGCAGAAAGCGATTGCGGACCGCGACAAGTCCCTCAATATGACCGACGGCGCTTCCGACGACCCGGAGTCCGGCGGCAAAGGCGACGGTGAAGGCGAGGGCACATTCTACTCCGGCACGAACGTGCAGGTCGCGGGCGTCGACGAGGGCGATATCGTCAAGACCGACGGCACGTATATCTACATCCTGCGCGGCAGCGAACTGATCGTCATGCAGGCGGATGGCGCGGACGTCACGGACGTGTCCAATGTCTTTGTCGGTCAGGACTGGGAGCAGACGACGACCGAGGACGGTCAGACCCACACGCAGGAAAAGCTGCCGCTGGAGCTGTATCTGGCCAACGGCCGCGCGGTCGTCCTCTCGTCGTATACCGACTGGACGGGCAGCGACACGTCCTCGGATGAGCTTTCCGGCAGCGGCAATAATTATGTCACAGTCGATATTTATGACGTCTCCGACCCGGCAGACCCGACGCTGGTCCAGTCGTTCGGGCAGGACGGCTACGAGATCGCCTCGCGCATGGTCGGCGGCGTGCTCTACCTGTGCACGTCGTATTATCCCGGCGCGCCGGAAAAGGGCGACGAGACTACGTTTGCTCCCCGGCTGTATGACGGGGACACGGCGTCGGTCGTGCCGTGCGACAGCATCGGCCTCATGCCGTACAACAACTCCATGACCTACGCGGTCGCGGCGTCGTATGACATTGCGGCCGGCACGCGGCTCTCCAGCCAGTCCGTGCTCGGCGGCGGGGAAACGGTGTACATGACGGCGGAGAATCTCTACCTGTGCGCGAGCGTCTATGACGACGGCGCGGGCAAGACCCATAAGGACGGCAGCTACACGGTCACGGACTATACCTCCAGCGTCAACACGGCGGTCAACCGCTTTGCGATCGCCGACGGCAAGCTCACCTTTGCCGCCAATGGCACTGTGCCCGGCGCACTCAACAACCAGTTCTCGCTCGACGAGCGCGACGGCTATCTGCGCATGGCCACGACCGAGCAGGCGTATTCCTACAGCGTCTACCGCGATGAAAAGCATGACTTTGAAAACACGAAAACCAATGACGACGCCACGCAGACGAGCAATGATGTGTACGTGCTCGACTGTGACCTGAACACCGTCGGCAGCGTGGCCGGGATCGCCGAAGGGGAGACGGTGTTCTCCGCGCGCTTCGACGGGGATTACGGCTATCTGTGCACCTACCGCCAGACGGATCCGGTCTTTGCTGTCGATCTGACCGCCCCGACCGATCCGAAGGTCGTCGGTGAGCTCAAGCTCAGCGGCTATTCCGACTATCTGCACGTCTGGTCAGACGGGATGCTCTTCGGCCTCGGCATGGAGACGACGGCCGTGGATGGCGGCGCGACCGTGGACGGCATGAAGCTCGTCATGATCGACACGTCCGATCCTGCCAAGCTGCACGATCTGCACACGCAGACCCTTGATGCCGACTATAGCGAGGCGCTGAATAATCACAAGGCAATTCTGGTGGACAGCGACAAGGACCTGATCGCTTTCCCGGCCGAAAACAGCTATCTCGTCTACGGCTATTCGGCGGACGACGGCTTCACGCTGCGTAAGGAGATCCCCGTCTCGCAGTGGGACGAGAACAACCGCGGCCTGTATATCGGCGACTACTTCTATGTCGTCGGTTCCGATCAGGTGAACGTGCTCGACCTGGGTACGCTTGAGAATGTGGCGCAGGCGATCATCCCGCGCGGGTAAACAACCGAAGATCTTCTGACAGGCGGTGCGCGCAGACGCACCGCCTGTTTACATTTTTGCGCCGCTGTGGTAAACTGATACATTGAGCGAATATCGCAACAAGGGAGGCGGCGCCGTGCTCGAAAAGCTGCGACAAATTGAAAACCGGTACAGCGAACTGGAGAGCAAGCTGGCCGACCCCGCGTATTATTCCGACCCCGCGGTGTTCACAAAGCTCTGCCGCGAGCAGCGCGAGCTGCAGCCGGTCGTGGAGACCTACCGGGCGTATACCGCCTGTCAGGCGCAGATCGCGCAGGCGGAGGCGCTGCTGAGCGACCCCGAGCTGCACGAGATCGCGCGCGAGGAGATCGATCTCGGCCGTGCCCGCTGCGCGGAGCTCGAGCAGCAGCTGCGTGTGCTGCTGCTGCCGCGCGACCCGAACGATGACCGCAACGTCATTCTGGAGATCCGCACCGGCGTCGGCGGGGAAGAATCGGCGCTCTTTGCGCATAGTCTTTATCGAATGTACAATATGTACGCCGACGCGCACGGGTGGAAGACCGAGATCGCCAACCTCAACGAGACGGAGCTCGGCGGCGTGCGCGAGGCGAGTCTGCTCATCAGCGGACAGGGGGCGTACTCCCGCCTGAAGTTTGAAAGCGGGGTGCACCGCGTCCAGCGCGTGCCGGAGACGGAGACCGGCGGCCGCATCCACACCAGCACCGCCACCGTGGCCGTGCTGCCGGAGATGGACGCCGTGGAGGTGCACATCGACCCGAAGGATCTGCAGATCGACACCTACCGCAGCTCCGGCGCCGGCGGCCAGCACGTCAACAAGACCGAGAGCGCCATCCGCATCACGCACCTGCCGACCGGCACGGTCGTCGAGTGTCAGGATGAGCGCAGCCAGTATAAAAACAAGGATCGCGCGATGAAGATCCTGGCCTCACGCCTGTATGCCGCGGAAAGTGCCCGGCAGAATGCCGCGCGCTCGGCCGAGCGGCGCAGCCAGGTCGGCACAGGGATGCGCAACGAGCGCATCCGAACCTACAACTTCCCGCAGGGGCGGGTGACGGATCACCGCATCGGGCTGACGCTCTATAAGCTCGATCAGGTGCTCGACGGCGATCTGGATGAGATCATTGATGCGCTCACGCTGGCCGGTCAGGCCGAAAAGCTGCGCGCATCCGCGGAGGAAGCATGAACACGAAACGAATCACAACCGAGATCGCGCAGGCAGCGGATGCCATCCGCGCCGGGCAGCTCGTCGCCGTCCCGACGGAGACGGTCTACGGCCTTGCCGGCAACGGGCTGGATCCCGCCGCCGTCGCGCAGATCTATGAGATCAAGGGCCGGCCGGCCGTCAAGCCGCTGTCGCTGATGGTGCACGACGCATCCGCCATGGCGCGCTACTGCGCCGATGTGCCGCCGGCGGCATACACGCTGGCCGAGGCGTTCTGGCCCGGCCCGCTCACGATCGTGCTGCGGGCCCAGGACTGCGTGCCCGAGATCGTGCGCGCGGGTGGGCAGACCGTCGGCCTGCGCTGCCCGGATCACCCGGCCACGCTGGCGCTCATCGAGGCCGCGCAGCTGCCGCTGGCCGCGCCGTCGGCCAATCCCTCCGGCGCGCCGAGCCCGAAAACGGCAGACGATGTGCTGGCGTATTTCAATGGGCAGATCGCGGCCGTCATCGACGGCGGGCCCTGCGGCATCGGCCGGGAGTCCACGCTCGTCGATCTCTCGCACACGCCGTACCGCATTCTGCGCTCCGCCGCCGTGCCGGACGATGCCGTCTGGGACGCGCTCGTGCGGAAAATGCACATTGTCGGCATCACGGGCGGCACGGGCTGCGGGAAAACGACCGCGCTCATGGAGCTGGAGCGTCAGGGCGCGCTCGTCATCGACTGCGACGCGGTGTATCACGAGCTGCTGGCGTCCAATACCGCCATGCTCGCGGAGATCAATGCCCGTTTTCCGGGTACAATAGAAAATGGGACGCTGCAGCGAAAGCGGCTCGGCGCAGTCGTGTTCGCGGACGCGGCGGCGCTCGACGACCTCAACGCCATCACGCACCGGTATGTCCGTGCCGAGGTGCGCGCTCGCCTGCGCGCGTGGGCGCGGCAGGGCGGCACGGTCGCGGCGATCGACGCCATCGCGCTCATTGAGAGCGGGCTGGCGGAGCTGTGCACTGTCACCATCGGCGTGACGGCGCCGCGCGAGGTGCGCATCGAGCGGCTCATCGCGCGCGAGGGCGTGACGCGCGATTATGCCGAGGCGCGCATCGACGCGCAGAAGCCCAACGAATGGTTTGCCCAACATTGCAGCTACGTGCTGGATAACGGCGGCACGCTCGCCGATTTTCAGCGCCGCTGCCATCAACTGATACAGGAGGTGCTCTCATGAGCGAAGATAAGGAACTCAAGCAGTGGAAGGAAAAGCTGTTTTATCAGCCGAAAAACGGCTATGATCGGATCGACGCCGAGCAGACCGGGGAGATCTTTGCCTATGCCGAGGGATATAAGCAGTTTCTCAACGCCGCGCGCACCGAGCGCGAGGCCGTCAAGGAGGCCATCCGCATGGCGGAGGCCGAGGGCTTTGTGCCGTATACGTTCGGCATGGAGCTGCAGCCGGGCTCGAAGGTGTATGTCAACAACCGCGGCAAGGCGCTCATGCTGGCCGTGCTCGGGCAGCAGCCGCTTGACCACGGCTGCGTGATCGCGGGCGCGCACATCGACTCCCCGCGTCTCGATCTCAAGCAGACGCCGATGTATGAGGACTCGGAACTGGCATATTTCAAGACGCACTATTACGGCGGCATCAAGAAGTACCAGTGGGTCACGATCCCGCTGGAACTGCACGGAACGGTCGCGCTCAAAGACGGCAGCACGGTCGATATAGCCATTGGCCGCGAGCCGGATGAGCCGCAGTTTGTCATCACCGATCTGCTGCCGCATCTCGGAAAGGATCAGATGCGCAAGACCATGGAAGAGGGCATCACGGGCGAGGCGCTCAACATCGTCATCGGCAGCATGCCGTATGCCGGCGAGGGGCGCGACCGCGTGAAGCTCGCCGTGCTGTCGCTGCTCCATGATGAATACGGCATCACGGAAGAGGACTTCCTGTCGGCGGAGCTTGCCGCCGTGCCGGCGTTCCCGGCGCGCGACATCGGCTTTGACCGCAGCATGATCGGCGCCTACGGTCAGGATGACCGCGTGTGCGCCTATGCCGAGCTGTGCGCCATCCTTGACCTCGACGGCGCGCCGGAGCGCACGGCCGTGTGCATCCTCGCCGACAAGGAGGAGATCGGCTCCGACGGCGTGTCCGGCATGCAGTCGCAGGCGTTCGAGGCCTTCATGGCCGACCTCTGCGAGCAGCAGGACGTCGCGCTGCGCCACTGCTTTGCCAGGAGCTTTTGCCTCTCGGCGGATGTCTGCGCGGCCTTTGACCCCAGCTTCCCCGAGGTGAGCGCCAAGCGCACGGAGGCCAAGCTCAATTACGGCATGGGCATCTGCAAGTTCACGGGTGCGCGCGGCAAGTCCGGCACGAGCGACGCCTCGGCCGAGCTCGTGGCCTATCTGCGCCGTCTGTTTGCCGACAACGGCGTCGTCTGGCAGCTGTCCGAGATGGGCAAGGTCGATCAGGGCGGCGGCGGCACGATCGCCAAGTTCATGGCCGACCGGAATATTGACACCATTGACGCCGGCGTGCCGGTGCTGAGCATGCACGCACCGTTTGAGCTCGTGGCAAAGTTCGACTGCTGGATGACGTACCGCGGCGTGCTGGCTGCCTACTGCGACACGCAGGCGTGACCGGATGCGGCAGGGGAAAACGGGGACAGTGACCGTTTTCCCTTGTGACGCAAAGAAAACCGTGGTATAATCAACATTCCTATCTGCGTATTGGGAGGTGCATCCGTGACCATCTGGAACGCGATCCTGCTCGGTCTGGTGCAGGGCATCGCAGAGTTTCTGCCGATCTCCAGCTCCGGCCATCTGTCGATCCTGCAAAACCTGTTTCATATGTCGACGGCGGAAAACGGCCATCTGTTTTTCGATGTTCTGCTGCATTTGGGCACGCTCATTTCCATCTGCATCGTCTACTGGCGGGACATCGTGGCCATGGTGCGCGAGACGATCGCGTTTTTCCGCAGCGCACGGCTGCCGGCCGAGCAGCGCCGGCAGCAGCTTCCCGCCGCGCGCATGGTGCTCATGATCATCCTGGCGACGCTGCCGCTGTTTTTGATCCTGCCGGTTAACGATCTGGTCGAGCAGCTGTACTACCACACCTTCTTCATCGGCCTCATGCTCATCCTCACGGGCTTTCTGCTGTTCGTGGCCGATAAAATGCCCAAGGGCACGCGCACGGAGAAAACCATGCGCGTGCGCGACGCGCTGGTCATCGGCGTGTGTCAGGCCGTGGCGACGATCCCGGGCCTGTCCCGGTCGGGCACGACGATCGCGGCCGGCATGGCCACGGGACTGGACCGCAGCTTTGCGGTGCGCTTCTCGTTTCTGATGTCGCTGCCCGCGGTGCTGGGGGCAAACATCCTGTCGCTGGCCAAGGCGGCCAAGGCGGGTATCGATGTGTCGCTCCTGCCGGCGTATCTGGCCGGCATGTTCGTGGCGATGGTTTCGGGCGTCGCGGCCATCGGCCTTGTCAAGCGCCTGACGTCGAAGGGCCGTTTCGGCGCGTTTTCCTACTACTGTTGGGGCGCGGGCGCACTGACGATGATTCTGTCTCTGATTTTCTGAGAGGACGTTATATAACATGGCAACTTCATCATCCAAAAAGAAAACCGGCACGGCGAAAAAATCCGCCCCGGCAGCAAAAAAGCCGGCCTCCGCGCCGAAAAAGCAGACTGCTGCGCCGAAAAAGCAGGCGGCTCCGGCCTCCGCGCCGACGGCGCCGACATGGCCGTATGCGCTGGCGTGCATCGTGCTGTCGCTGCTGGCGTTCCTGGGCCTGTTTCATGCCGAGGGTGTTGTGATCGACGGCTTTGCGGGCTTCCTGTGCGGCATCATGGGCTGGGGCTTTTGGGCGTTCCCGTTTGCGATGCTGCTGCTGGCGTGGACCTTTGTGCGCAACCCGCGCGAGCGCTTTGGCCTGCGCGTGACGGCGGCGCTGCTGATCGCGCCGCTGTTCGGCACGATCGTGCACCTGATGGTCTGCCGCGTGGCGTTCACGGCGCAGACGTTCGGCGCGATCGTCGGCCAGCTCTATGACGGGGGCAAGGCGCTCACGTCCGGCGGCGTGATCTCCGGCGGCATTGGCTATCTGCTCAAGGCCGGCATCAGCGTCTATGCGGCGCTGCCGCTGAC
>OHZE01000501.1_pt1 | contig 12446 bp, 9 predicted proteins | sample 1580371 | NCBI WGS metagenome assembly OHZE01 (sample SAMEA3882527, study PRJEB24775) | human gut metagenome | biome: human-associated habitat; feature: intestine environment; material: feces | place: Netherlands | collected 2009/2010
TGGGTGGCGGAGTTTTCTCAGTGCTTTCGCCTCAATCTGGCGGATTCGCTCTCTTGTTACATTAAACTCTTTACCAACTTCTTCCAGTGTTCTGGCCCGTCCATCATCCAGGCCGAAACGCAGACGCAATACCTTCTGCTCTCGTTCAGTCAGAGTTCCAAGAACTTCTACCAGCTGCTCTTTTAACAATGTAAAGGCGGCCGCCTCCGCCGGCACCGGTACATTATCATCCTGAATAAAATCTCCAAGATGACTGTCCTCTTCTTCACCGATCGGTGTTTCCAGAGAAACAGGTTCCTGAGAAATCTTAAGGATTTCTCTTACTCTTTCTACCGGCATATCAAGTTCAGCTGCAATCTCTTCCGGCGTAGGTTCACGCCCAAGTTCCTGCAGTAACTGTCTGGATACGCGGATCAGTTTATTAATTGTCTCAACCATATGAACCGGAATACGGATTGTCCTTGCCTGATCTGCAATTGCTCTTGTAATAGCCTGTCTGATCCACCACGTAGCATAAGTACTGAATTTAAATCCTTTATGATAATCAAACTTTTCTACTGCCTTAATCAGTCCCAGATTTCCCTCCTGGATCAGGTCAAGGAACAGCATGCCGCGGCCGACATAGCGCTTGGCGATCGACACGACCAGACGCAGGTTTGCCTCCTCCATGCGGTGCTTGGCCTCCGCGTCGCCCTCGGCCATGCGCTTGGCCAGCTCCTGCTCCTCCTCCGGGGTGAGCAGCGGCACTTTGCCGATCTCCTTGAGGTACATGCGCACCGGGTCGTCGGTCGAGAACGTGTCGGCCATGGCCTCGGTCTCGTTCATCTCTTCCTCGGTGACTTCCTCGATCTCCTGGAGCTCCTCGAGCTCAGGCAGCGCGTCCTCGTCCACCGGGGGCAGCGCGTCGTCGCTGAGCACGTCGATGTTCAGGCTCTCGAGCTGGTCATAGAACTTTTCCGTCTCCTCGCTCGAGAGGTTCATGTCCTCGAGCACCATGAGGTCCTTGCTCGAGAGTTTGCCCGCCTTTTTGCCCTTTTCCACGAGCTCGTTGAGCTTTTCTTCCGTGGTCTTTTCCGATTCCGGCTTTTCGGCTACGGGCTTGTCCTCCGCGGGCTCGTCCGCGGCGGGAGCGGCTTTGGTTTCCGCCTGCTTGGCGTCGTCGGCTGCGAGCAGCGCGTCGGCCATGGCGTCGAGTTCTTCAGCCGAGAGGTTGTTAAGTTCTTTCTGTTCCATCTTTACCACCATACCCTTTATGTTCTTTGAGTTGCTTTGCAAAGGCCAGCAGGTCCGCCTCCGATGACGCTGCGCCGGCGGTGGCCTGGGTCTGTAGGATGCTTATGTAGTCGTCGAGCGCGCGCGCGCCGTTGGCAAGCTCCGCCGGCTGCTGGATGATGCCGGTCAGCAGGGCCAGCTCGTCCGGGCTCAGCTCGCCCGAGAGCGCCGCGATCTGCACCGTGCCCGTGCCGCCGTGGGCGAGCAGGGCGGTGTAAATGTGCCGCAGCTCCGGCGAGGAAAACTGCGCCGCGTCCGGCACATTCGTCCGATCCCGGAACAGGCCGGGGTCGAGATACAATAATTTAATGATGCCCTGTTCGGCGGCCGCCGAGCGGGGATCGTCGAAGCGGATGCTCCGCCCGGGCGGCTGCATCGCCGGTGCGGGCACGCTGCGCCCGATCGAGCAGTCGCACAAAGAGGTCGAGGCGTTTAGCTCCGAGGCGAAGTTCACCTGCGCCAACGACACGCCGTACATGGACTACCTGCCCCTCATCGAGGAGAAGGACAAGATCCGCAAACTGTGATTCCCTGCGCACCGCCGGCGGCGGTGCGCAGTTTTTATCATATGTCCAAAAAAAGGCGGTCACACCCCTGATTTTTTTCCGTGCTGCGGGCTGGACAAGCGCGCCCGTTCGCGGTACAATAGCAAAAATCATCACCGGGGCGCGACCCGCTCCGCTTTCCACACTGTATATTGTTATAAGGAGGTCTTTCCCATGGCTTACTTCTTTTCCGGCCAGTCGCACACGTTCAATGAGTATCTGCTGGTGCCCGGCTACTCGTCAAGCGAGTGCATCCCGGACAACGTTTCTCTGCGCACGCCGCTGACGCGCTTTCGCGCGGGCGAGGAACCAGCCCTGTCGCTGAACGTGCCGATGGTCTCGGCCGTGATGCAGTCCGTGTCCGGCGACCGGCTGGCCGTCGCGCTGGCGCAGGAGGGCGGCGTGTCGTTCCTGTACGGCTCGCAGTCGATCGAGGACGAGGCCGCGATGGTCGCCCGTGTCAAGAGCTACAAGGCGGGCTTTGTGCGCAGCGACTCGAACATCAGCCCCGACGCGACGCTTTCGGACATTCTGGCCCTGCGCGAGCAGACCGGCCACTCCACCGTCGCCGTCACCGAGGACGGCACGGCCGACGGCCGCCTGGTCGGCATCGTCACGAGCCGCGATTACCGTGTGAGCCGCATGGCGCCCGAGACGCCGGTGCGCGCATTTATGACGCCGCGCGAGAAGATGATCACCGCGCCCGACGGCACGTCCCTGAAGGAAGCCAACAACATCATCTGGGAGCACAAGCTCAACTCTCTGCCCATCGTCAACGACGAGGGCCGCCTGTGTGCGTTCGTGTTCCGCAAGGACTATGACCTCCACAAGCAGAAACCGAACGAACTGCTCGACAGTCAGAAGCGCTACCTCGTCGGCGCGGGCATCAACACCCGCGACTATGCCGAGCGCGTGCCCGCGCTGGTCGACGCCGGTGTGGACGTGCTCGTGATCGACTCGTCCGAGGGCTACTCCGAGTGGCAGAAGCGCACGCTCGAGTGGATCCGCGAGCGCTACGGCGACAGCGTCAAGGTCGGCGCCGGCAACGTCGTGGACGCGGACGGCTTCCGCTTCCTGGCCGACTGCGGCGCGGACTTCGTGAAGGTCGGTATCGGCGGCGGCTCGATCTGCATCACGCGCGAGACCAAGGGCATCGGCCGCGGCCAGGCGACCGCCGTCATCGAGGTCTGCCGCGCACGCGACGAGTACTTCCGCGAGACCGGCATCTACGTGCCCGTCTGCTCCGACGGCGGCATCGTGCACGATCACCACATCACGCTCGCGCTGGCCATGGGCGCGGACTTCGTGATGCTCGGCCGCTACTTCGCCCGCTTCGACGAGAGCCCGTCGGACAAGGTCAACGTCAACGGCACGCTCATGAAGGAGTACTGGGGCGAGGGCTCCAACCGCGCGCGCAACTGGCAGCGCTACGACCTCGGCGGCAGCAAGAAGCTGTCCTTCGAGGAGGGCGTGGACTCCTACGTGCCCTACGCCGGCAAGCTCTCCGATAACGTCCAGCAGACGCTGGCAAAGGTCCGCTCGACCATGTGCAACTGCGGCGCACTGACCATCCACGAGCTGCAGGAAAAGGCGCGGCTGACGCTCGTGTCCTCGGTGAGCATCGTCGAGGGCGGCGCGCACGACGTCGTGCTCAAGACCTCGAACAAGCCCGTGTGAGAACACAGATACAGATAAAAACAGACGGTGCCCGGCATCACAACCGGGCACTGTTTTTTTCTTCCCGCGCGAAGGTGGAAAAATATGCGTGGGTTTTTCGGTCGCGGCGTGTATAATGGAGTAGAAACACAGCCGGGAGGAGGCGAGGACGTGCAGGAGCAGGAGATGATCGCACAGCTGCTGCAGCAGGATGAGCGCGGCATGGAGGCCCTGCTGCTGCACTACGGGCCGCTGATGCGCTACATCATTGCGCCGATCCTGCCGGACCCGCAGGATCGGGAGGAGTGCCTGTCGGAGGTGTCCATGCGCGTCTGGAGCCGCATCGCGCAGTTCGACCCGGCGCGCGGGAGCTGGAATGCGTGGCTGACGGCGGTCACGCGCAGCACGGCGCTGAACTATCAGCGCAGCGCCGCCCGGCACGGCGGCACGCAGACTCTGCCGGAGGGCGCGCCGTCGCCGGAGGCATCCCCGGAGGAGGCGCTGATACAAGCCGAGCGCCGCGCCGCGCTGCACGATGCGCTCGCACGGCTCGGTCAGAACGACCGGGCGCTGTTTTATCGGAAGTATTACTACCTGCAGTCCACCGCACAGATCGCCGCCGAGCTCGGCATGACCGAGCGCGCGGTCGAGGGTCGGCTGTACCGTCTGAAAAAACGGCTGCGCACGATGTTGGGAGGTGACGGCGATGCGTGAGCACGAGCGGGAATCTGCGCGCGACGACGCCTTTGAGGCGCTGCTTGCGCAGAGCGTGGCCGAGCTGCCGCCGGAGGAGATCGTGGCCGACGTGACCCCGTGGCGGCGCGCCATGAACCGCATCCTCTTCGGCATGGCGCTGTGCGCGATCACCCTGAACTTCTGGTGCTTAAACTACATCCTCCCCGCCATCGGGACGGTGCTGCTGCTGCTCGGCTTTCGCACGCTGCGGCGGGAAAACCGCTGGCTCGGCGGCTGCTTTGCCGTCACTGTGATCCGCGCGGCCTGTTTTTTCGCCACGCTGATCCTGAATACGACGATTTTGCAAAGTGCCGTGTTCACGCCCGCCGTCACGACCACGCTCACCGTCATAAACGCAGTGCTGCTCCTCGCCCTGTACTTCTGCTTCTGGCGGGGGCTGCTGGCGGTGCAGAAAAAGGCGGGCCTGCCCGCAGGCCGGCGGCGCGCTCGCGCTGATCGTGTGGTACGCGCTCGTGTGCGTCCTCGCCGCCGTCCACTACACGGGCTGGATCGTGCCGATCGCCATGCTCGTGGGCTACGGGTGCATCCTCCGCAGCCTTTACCGGCTGTCCGGCGCACTGGACGAGGCCGGATACGCCATCGCGCCGGGGCCGGTGCGGGTGACGGACCGGTGCCTCGTGCTCGTGATTGCTGCGGTGCTGGGCATCGGCTGCACGCTCGGGTATCTCTTCGGCAGCAGCTACCGGATGGACTGGCAGCCCGCGGACACGTCCAAGCAGACACAGACGGAAGCGATCCGGCAGCAGCTGCTGGATCTCGGCTTTCCGGAGGCTGTGCTCAACGACCTCACGCCGGAGGACATCGCCGCCTGCGACGGCGCGCTGCGCGTCGTGGTCGAAACGGAAGACTATCCTGTCAACGACGGCAGAAACGTGCTGTGGGAAGCATACAACGAGAAACATGAGCGCTATTACGTGCAGGACACGGTCTACGACGTCAAAGAGCTGCGCCTGACCGGCGTGGCCGTGCAGCTCCCCGGCGAGCGGGAGACGTGGATGGTGTTCCACCACTTCCTCTGGACGACCGGCCCCGGCTTCTACGGCACGGAGGCGATCCAGATCCGCCCGGCCTACCGGAGCATCCCGGAAGGATGGTCCGCCGCCGGGGACGTGACCGGCCGCGTGCTGTATGACCGCGATGGGCAGACATTCGCCGCGCCCTACGCCTCGCTGGGCGCGCAGACGTTCACCGCGAACACCGTCCTCTGGGGCGAGCAGACGAATACCGATCTTTTTGCCGCCTTTTCCCTGCCGCGGCACGCAGAGCACGCGCGCGGCTATGTCGCCTACTCCACCACAGAGGCGCTCAACGACTATATTCTCAGCAGCGGGGAGTATTACGTGCACCAGCAGACCTGGCTGCAGTACCCCGTCGTGACGGCGATGGAAAAGCGCCTGACGGCCGCCTGGGGCGACACGGGCGCATTCCGGACCGTGCAGGATGCGCTGCAGTTCGACCCCGTGGACGGACAGCTACTGCGATGAGCGCGAAAAACCGACCCGAACAGGCGTTCGGGTCGGTTTTTCTATGCACCGGGTCAGGGGTGCGGCTTATTCTCGCGGTAGGCAGCCATGATGTCGCGGAAGATCTCGCCGTTGGACGGCGGCGTCCACGTGATGGCGTTGGCGCCTGCTTTGATGGTCTCGAGGATGCTCTCATCCGTCGGGCCGCCGGTCGCGATGATGGGCACGTCGGGGTGCTGCTCGCGGATGCGGCGCACGACGGCAGGCGTTTCCGCCGCGGCGGAAACGTTGAAGATGTCCGCGCCGGCGCGGATGCGCTCGTCAAAGTCGGTGTCTGCGCGCGCGACCGTGAGCACGACGGGGATGTCGATCGTCTCGGCCACGTGCGAGACGACGGTGCTGGCCGTCGGCGCGTTGAGCACGACGCCGGTCGCGCCCTGCATCTCGGCGAACATGGCGAGGTTGACCACGCGCTGGCCCTGCGTGAGGCCGCCACCGACGCCGGCAAACACCGGGATATCGGCCGCGAGCAGCAGCGCCTGCGTGATGATCGGCTGCGGCGTGAACGGGTAGACCGCGATGATGGCGTCCGCGTTCACGTTTTTGATGATGGACAGGTCGGTCGAGAACACGAGCGACTTGATACGCTTGCCAAAAATCATGATGCCGCTGCACTGATAGATGACCTCCGGCACGCGCAGGGCAAACTTGCGCAGCGTGCCGTCCACGGCCTGCGGCATGGACTTTTTCGGTTGGATTATTTTTTCTTCGTACATTTTGACTCACACTCCAGTATCCGTTTGAACGTCTCGACGCCGGTCAGCAAAACGCGCTCGTCGAAATTGAAATGACTGCTGTGCAGCGGGGCGGTACCGGTCGGCTCCTGCACGCCGAGGAAGAAAAACAGGCCCGGGATCTCCTGCTGGTATTCGGCGAAATCCTCCGCCGCCATGACGGGCTCGACCAGGTCCGCGTCGTCCATGGAGTCGAGCACGGTGTAAAACTGCTCCACCAGCTCGCGCGGGTTGCGCACGCTGGGGTAACGGACCTTGCGGTCCATGTCGATCTGCGCGCCGGTGGCCGTCTCGAGCCCCTGCATGAGCGCGGCGATCTTGTGGCTGAGGGTGCGGTAGAGGTCGTTGCTGAACACGCGCAGCGTGCCGCTGATCGTGACCTCCTCGGCGATGACGTTGTGCGACGTGCCGCCCTGGATCTTGCCGAGCGTGAGCAGCGCGTCCTGGTGCGGATCGACGTCGCGCGTGATGACGGTCTGCACCATCGTGATGAGCTCCGCCGCAACGACGATGGCGTCGATGCCCATCTGCGGCGTGGAAGCGTGGGCGCTCTTGCCGTGGACGGTGATCTCGAAATCGCTCGTCTGCGCCATGAGATAGTCCCAGCGCACACCGATCTTGCCCTTCGGCACGGTCGGCCACAGGTGCAGGCCGTAGATGCGGTCGACCTTCGGGTTTTCGAGCGCGCCGTCGTCGATCATGCGCCGCGCGCCGGCCCAGCCCTCTTCACCGGGCTGGAACAGCAGGACAATATTACAATGAATGTGCGCGCGATTTTTGGCGATCCAGCGCGCAAAGAGCAAAAGGATCGTCATATGCCCGTCGTGGCCGCAGCCGTGCATGTTGCCGGGGCGCTGCGAGCAGTAGGGCACGTCATTGGCCTCGTCATTGTGGATGCCGTCCATATCGGCGCGGAAGGCGATGGTCGTCTCGGCGTCCTTAGCGAAAAACACAGCCTTCACACCGCAGACGGCCGGCGTCTCGATGCGGTCCGGGCCGCACTGCTTCAGCTCGCGCAGGACATAGGCCTGCGTATCGCGCAGCTGAAAGCCGATCTCGGGAATGCGGTGCAGGTCCTGGCGGATGCGCACCGCGTCGTCATACATGGATTCGATTTGTTTACTCAGATGCATACTTTCTCCCATGGCGCCGGGTAAGCCCGCGCCGCCCGATCTGTCTATATTTTTCTGCACACAGTATACCCAAAATCCGGCCATGCGTCAATGGGCACGGGGGCGGGCCGTGACCGGTGTCAAGAAAAGTTCACAACTTGTCCCTTGCATTTTTCCATACGGTCTGCTAGTATTTTAGAAAATACTTAAAAAATTCGAAGAAAACGAAGGCGATCTCCATGTCATCCACCACCGAAGCGCGCGTGGCCGTCATCACCGGCGGCAGTTCGGGCATCGGCCTGCACGCCGCGCGTGCCCTGCGCGGCCGCGGTCTCAACGTGTATGAGCTCAGCCGCCGCGCCGAAAACGCGGAGCCGGGCGTAACGCACCTGCAGGCAGACGTGACGGACGAAGCGCAGGTGAACGCCGCCGTGGCGGAGATTCTGCGCCGCGAGGGGCGCATCGACATTCTCATCAACAATGCGGGCTTCGGCATCTCCGGCGCGATCGAGTTCACGCCGGCGCAGGAGGCCCGGCGGCAGTTTGATGTGAACTTTTTCGGCATGGTGAACATGAACCATGCAGTCCTGCCCATCATGCGGCAGCAGGGCGGCGGCCGCATCGTGAACATGAGCTCCGTTGCCGCGCCGATCGCCATTCCGTTTCAGGCGTACTACTCGGCCTCCAAGGCCGCCGTGCGCACGTATTCGCTCGCGCTCGCAAGCGAGGTGCGTCCCTTCGGCATCGAGGTCTGCGTCATCATGCCGGGTGACATTGCCACCGGCTTCACCGCCGCGCGGCGCAAGAGCTGCGACGGCGACGATGTCTATCACGGCCGCATCGCGCGCTCCGTCGCCGTGATGGAGCACGACGAGCAGACCGGTATGAGCGCCGAATACGCCGGGCAGTTCGTGGCCCGGCGCGCCACGCAAAAGCGCGCGAAGCTCATCTGCACGATGGGACACAAGTACGCCCTGTTCGTGTTTCTCATGCGCATCCTGCCGACCGGGCTTGCGACCCGGATCGTCGGCAAGATCTACGCATCCTGATCCAACTGCTTTCTTCCCTGCGGCGCAAAATCCCATTGCCACCATCCAGGCAACTTCCTTCCATCCTTCTCCACCCTGTGCGCCGCGTTTCCCCCCTTCCCGCAGCAGCGGGTCTGCCTCTGGTCCCATCTCAGCCAGAGGCAGTATTTTTATGCTCTGCATAAAAATACTGCCCGATCCCATCCGAGGCGGGCCTTGCCCCCTCGGGCTCCCCTGCGGCTCTGTAACCATAAGATTCAGCGCGTCTGTCGCGCCTCGGTGGTCTATTTTTTTATTTATTTTCTTCGAAAATAAATACTGCCTGACCTTATAAAAAACCTCCACACTGCGCAAACAGTGCGGAGGTTTTTTTATAACATTACGCCAGAAACGGCGAGCGCATATACCGCTTGCGCAGAAAGATGTTGCCGCCCTTCGGCGGGCCGATCTGCGTGAAGCCAGCCGACTCGAACATGGCCAGCGCGATGCGGTTGGTGTGATACACGTGCGTGACGATCTGCTCGAACGACTGCGCGGCCGCCAGTTCCTCCACGGCGCGGAGCATCGCATTGCCCCAGCCATGGCCGCGGCAGGCCGGATAGACGAAAAAGTCGTTGATGAACACCGTCTCCGGCTCGGTCGTGTCGCACCAGAGCTCGCCGACGGTCTCACCGCCGGACTCGGCCGCGAGCAGGTAGTTGCGCGGCGTTTCCGCGCCCTGCGGCAGCATCTCGTCGAGCGCGCCCTGCGCCTCGGTGAGCGCGTGCTCCTCTGTGTCCGTGGCGCGGGCGAAGAGCAGCTCCTGCGCGTAGCGCGCGATATTGCGCTGCCGGAACGGCCCGAATTCCTCCGCCGTGAGCACGCGGAGATCTACACTTTGTCCCATATTGTCCTCCTGTTTACGCCTCCGGCTGGATCATGCGCCGCGCGTTGACCGGCGGCAGCAGATCGCCGTACAGATCCCGCAGCAGCAGCTGCGCCACGGGCGTGATGTCCTCCGTGCTCTGGCACGGGCGCAGATACAGCGCCGCCGGCTGCCCGCCCCAGCGGAAGCGGAAGCCCGTGTCGCGGTAGCCGTTTTTCGTGAGCAGCCGCTCGCGCTCCGGCAGCGCCACGCACGTGCGGCTCTGGCAATAGAGAATGCCCTTCTTACCGGCGTAGCAGCGCGCGATGAGTTCCATGGCCACGCGGCCGAGCAGCTGCCCACGCAGATACGGATAGATCGTGAGCGCGTGCACGAGCACGTAGCCATACGGCGAGCAGACCGTCACGAGCGCATAGCCCGCCTCGCGCCTGTCGTCCGCGCGGAAGAGCAGCAACTCCATGCGCCGGCGCACCATGGCGCTGGCGATGACGGCTTCCGGCAGCAGCTCGGGCGCGTCAAACGTGCGCTTCATGTCCGGATACAGGCGCACGAGGTCCGTGAGCCTGCCCTTTTCCAGATGCAGCTTGCGGATCGGCGGCAGCTGCTGCAGCAGCTCCTCGAGACCAAACAGCTGCTCGTCCGGCTCCCAGTTGCCGGCCGTGTCCTGCACCGGAGCCTGTGCCCGCGGTGAAAAATGGACGATCTTCGGTTCGTTCGGCTCTGTCATGCAAACTTCTCCCTTTCCGCGACGGCCAGCGCGTCGCAGCGGTTGTTGTACACATTGTCGGCGTGACCCTTGACCCAGAAAAACTGCACCTTGTGCGTCTGGAGCAGCCCGTCGAGCGTCTGCCAGAGGTCGACGTTTTTCAGCTCGCCGTCCTTGCGGCGCCAACCCTTCTGCTTCCAGCCGCGCAGCCAGCCGAGGTTAATGGCGTTGGCGAGATACTGGCTGTCCGTATACAGCGACACCTGACACGGCTCGTGCAGGCTCTGCAGCGCCGTGATCGCGCCGAGCAGCTCCATGCGGTTGTTCGTCGTGGACGGCTCGCCGCCGGAGAGCTCCTTTTCATGCGCGCCGTATTTCAGGATGGCGCCCCAGCCGCCGGGGCCGGGGTTGCCGGAGCAGGCCCCGTCGGTATAGATCGTGACCTGCTTCATGCCTCGGGCTCCTCGGCGGGGGCAGCGTCCTCGCTCTCGGCGCGGTCGGTGAGCGCGACAGAGATGACGCGCGCACCCTCGGACAGGCGCATGATGCGCACGCCCTGCGTCGCGCGGCCGAGCTCGGAGATGCCGGCAGCCTCCATGCGGATGATGACGCCGTCGTCCGAGACGACGAGCACGTCGTCGCTCTCCTGCACGACCTTGACGGCCGCGACCGGGCCGGTCTTGTCGGTGATGTTGTAGTTTTTCATGCCGGAGCCGCCGCGGTGCTGCGGTTCCTCGCCGCCGCGGATATAGTCGGCGGCCGGGGTACGCTTGCCGTAACCGTTTTCGGTGATGGACAGCACGTCCGCGTCCGGCTGCGCGATCTCGGCGCCGACGACCCAGTCGCCGTCCTTGAGGCGGATGCCGCGCACGCCGACGGCCTCGCGGCCCATGGGGCGCACGTCCGTCTCGGCAAAGCAGATGGCCTGACCGTTGTGGGTCGCCAGGAGGATGTTCCGGCTGCCGTCGGTGCGCATGACGTTGATGAGCTCGTCGCCCTCGTCGAGCGTGAGTGCGCGGATGCCGCTCGTGCGGATGTTGCGCAGGGCCGAGAGCGGCATGCGCTTGACCGTACCGCTGCGCGTGGCAAAGACGAGGAACGAATCGTCGTCCATCTCGCGCACGTGCAGCATGGCGTTGACATGCTCGTCCTTCTCCACCTGGATGAAGTTGACGATGTTCACGCCGCGCGCGGTGCGCCCGGCCTCCGGGATGAGGTAGCCCTTCTTGCGGTAGCAGCGGCCGCGGTTGGTAAAGAAGAGGATATAGTCATGCGTCGAGGCGGTGAACACGGTGTCCACATAGTCCTCGTCGCGCAGCGTCGCCGCGCGCACGCCTTTGCCGCCGCGCTTTTGCGCGGTGTACTCGTCGACGGGCACGCGCTTGATGTTGCCGCCGTGCGAGAGCGTGAACACGCACTGCTCTTCCTCGATGAGGTCTTCGATATCAATGTCGTCCTCGATGTCCTGGATCTCCGTTTTGCGCTCGTCGCCGTACTTGTCGCGGATGGCAATGAGCTCGTCGCGCAGCACGGCCTTGACCTTTTCGGGGTCGGCCAGCAGCTCACGGAAGTAGGCGATACGCTTTTCCAGCTCGTCATACTCGTTTTGCAGCTTCTCGCGCTCGAGCCCCTGCAGGGCCTTGAGGCGCATATCGAGAATGGCCTGCGCCTGCACATCGGACAGGCTGAAGCGCTGCATGAGGTTTTCCTTCGCGTCATCATAGCTCTCGCGGATGATGCGGATGACCTCGTCGATGTTCTCCTCGGCGATGAGCAAGCCCTCGAGCAGATGCGCGCGCTCGAGCGCTTTCTTGAGGTCAAACTTCGTGCGGCGCACGATGATCTCTTCCTGGAAGGTGAGGTACTCGTCGAGAATGTGCCGCAGGGACAGGATCTTCGGCTGCGACTGGTTATCGACCAGCGCGAGCATGTTCACGGCGAACGTAGTCTGCATCTGCGTCTGGGCGAAGAGCCGGTTGAGCACGACCTGGGTGTTGGCGTCCTTTTTGAGCTCGATGACGATGCGCATGCCGTTGCGGTCGGACTCGTCGCGCAGGCCGGAAATGCCGTCGAGCTTTTTATCGCGCACCTGCTCGGAAATGTTCTGGATGAGCTGGCGCTTGTTGACCTGATAGGGCAGCTCCGTCACGATGATGCGGATGCGGTCGTGACCCCAGGTCTCGGTCTCGGTGCGGGCGCGCACGACGATGCGGCCGCGGCCGGTGGCGTAGGCGGCGCGGATGCCGCTG
>OHZE01000512.1_pt1 | contig 12342 bp, 14 predicted proteins | sample 1580371 | NCBI WGS metagenome assembly OHZE01 (sample SAMEA3882527, study PRJEB24775) | human gut metagenome | biome: human-associated habitat; feature: intestine environment; material: feces | place: Netherlands | collected 2009/2010
CCCCGCCTGCGAAAAAGGCGCGCCGGGGTCGAACCCGCTGCGCAACGCGCTCAAAAGTGCCCTCGGCCGCAGGCCGGAGGGGTGAGGGGCACACCTTTTTGCGCTTGACCAGTATTGCGGACAGCTTTTGCGGCTGCTTCCGCATAAAATAAAAGCGCTTGCAACCAATATTGGTCAGAAAATGCTGTGCGGTGGTGAGAAGATGGAGCAGAAATTACGGCGGGATCGCGATCTTGGCGACAATTTGCGCCGCCTGCGCAACGCCAGCGGCCTCTCGCAGGAGAAGCTGTGGGCCGAGCTGCAGCGCCGCGGCTGCGACATCGGCCGCACGACCTACGCCAAATACGAAGCGGGCGAGCTCAACGTCCGCGTGAGCGTGCTGCTCGCGCTCAAACGGCTCTACGGCTGTCCGTATGACGCCTTCTTCGCGGGGCTGGATACGGCGGACGATGCCGAAGCCCGATAACAAAGCGCCGCCCCGGAAGCAGATCGCTTCCGGGGCGGTGTTTTCCGTTACAGGTAGAATTTCGGCTCCTTGCGCCCGGTGCAGTATTTTTTCACCGTGGCGGCCGCGGCACGCCGCGGGCCGACTGCGGGCAGATCTGGATGCAGCGCAGACAGGAGATGCACTTATGCTTGTCCACCTTCTGCGGCGCGGCCTTCGGGATCGCGCCGGCGGGGCAGTTGTCCGCGCACAGGCCGCAGCGGATGCAGCGCAGGCCGCCGGTTGGCTTGAGCGGCAGGCCGTTGTAGGCGCGGTAGTCCGGATCGCCGGGCACGGCGATCTCGGCCGGGGCGTCGGCGGCGATGCGGGCCGCGAGCTGGGTGCAGAACCCTTCAATCTTCGCGCGGTCGGCTGCGTCCGGCCGGCCGGCGGCGATGTCGGTGTTGACCGAGTGCGGCGCAATGACCTCTGCCGCCGCCACGACGCGAAAGCCCAGCGGGGTGAGCGTATCGCGCATTTCGAGCAGAGCGTCGTCCACGGCGCGGTTGCCGAACACGGCCACGAGCACGGCCGGAGTGTCCGTCCCGCGCAGGGCGCGCATGCGCGCGAGACACGGCCCGGGCACGCGCCCGCCATAGACCGGGAAGAACACGAGCAGGCAGTCGTCGGCAGAAAACGTCTTCGCCTCGGCGTGCACGGTGATGTCGGTGCAGGCGTCGGCCGCGTTCAGATTTTCCGCGAAGAGCCCGGCGACGCGCTGCGTGCCGCCCGTGGGGCTGAAGAAATACAGGTGCAGGTTGCGCGGATGCATGGCATGGCCTCCCAATTTCAGATTGTCTTTATTGTAACGAAAAATATCCGCGAATGCAATGCTTTTTGGCCGCCGGTCAGTACAGCTGCAGCTCGGACAGGTAAGCGTCCAGCCGGGACAGCCGCTGCTGCGGATATACGCCGAGCGTGCGGCTGAACTCGAAGGCGATGGCCTCGATGAGAAAGTTCACGCCGATATAGGAGTTTGTGGGCGAGGGGCTGGACAGATCGGCGAGAAGCACGATGTCCGCATCGCCGGCGAAGGGCGCGGTGAGCTTGTCGGTGATGACGATCAGCCGGCAGCCGGCGTCGTGCGCCATCTCGGCCAGTACGCACGTCATGCGCGAGTAGCGCTCGGCACCGAGCAGGATCACACAGTCGTGCGGGCCGTAGTCGAGCAGCTTTTCTACGCAGCGGGTGTCTGCGTCGCAGAAATACTCCACGTGCCGGGTATACTGCGACAGCAGCGTCCCCAGGTGCCGCGCCGGCCCCGCCAGGCCGCGGAAGCCGGAGACAAAGATGTGCTCACTCTCGAGCAGAATACGCACGATCTGCCCGTATTTTTCCGGGTCGTTCTTGCGGTAAGTCTCCTGCAGACAGTCTACGGCGAACTGCAGGCACTGAAACGAGCTCAGATCCTGATACTTTTGCAATTTGTCCGGCACCTGATGCTGCGGGATGACGTATTTTTCACGCTCGATGACCTGTGAGAGCTCGCTGCGCAGGCTCTCCTGCAGCTCACGGAAGCCGCGGTAGCCCAGCGTGCGGCACAGGCGGATGACCGAGGTGTCGCTCACGCCGAGCGCAAGCGCGATGTCCTTGGCCGTTAAAAAATATAGCGAGCCGCTGTGCTCGAGAAAATAATCCGCGATGACTTTTTCCGTCCGCGTCAAATGCGCGCTTTGAATGCGCTGTTCCAGTTTACCGCTCATGGGAACACCATCCTTTTTTCTGGGGATTGTGAGCAGCACCGCAACGAATGTTGCAGTAGCAACAACATTATACTGTATAAATTGTAGAAAATGCAATAGTGCATGAAAAACATTGAAAATTCAATTGACTTTTACGCATAAAAGAGCTAAAAATACCGCATACAACAATACCGGTGTTGGATTATTTGAGAGGAGGACCTCACAATGGAGAAAAACAAACGTATGCAATTTTACGGGGGCACGCTCGGCGCGTGTGCGCCGCTGCTGGTCTTCATGTGCCTCATGATCGTGATTGCCGCGATGAAGAAAGTGTCCCTGGTGTTGTTCTGCATGGCAGGTTTCGCCGGACTGTGTGTGGCGTTCCTGCTGGCAAAAAACAAAAAGGAATTTGAACAGGCGGTCGTGGACGGCCTGAAAAACGACACGCTGTGTGTCATTATCTTCGCGTTCCTGCTGGCCGGCATCCTGTCGCAGGAGCTGCGCCAGAGCGGCCTCATTCAGGGCCTGACCTGGCTTGTGATGAAGCTCGGCCTGAGCGCGGGTTTCCTGCCGCTGGTGGCGTTTCTCGTCTGCCTGCTGATCTCGACGGCCTGCGGCACGTCCAACGGTGCCATCGTCGCCGTGCTGCCGGTGCTGCTGCCCGTCGCGGCGTCCGTCGGTGCGAATCCCTCCGTCGTGGTCGGCGCCATCGTCAGCGGCGCGATCTTCGGCGATAACCTCGCCCCCATTTCCGACACGACCATCGCCTCCGCGCTCACGCAGGACGCGGAAGTGCGCGACGTCGTGCGCACCCGTCTGCCGTATTCGCTGATCGCCGGCGTCATTTCCGCCGTGCTGTTCATCATCGTCGGTATCAAGACGTCCACGTCCGTCACGCTGCCGGACGTCATCGACCCCGCCTATGCCAAGACGCTCGTCATGCTCGTCATCCCGGTCATCATGATCATCCTGATGCTCCGCGGCTGGAACCTCATCAGCACGCTCATCGTCTGCGATCTGGTCGGCTTTGTGCTGTGCCTGGTGTTCGGCTTCCTCGATGTGCCGACGCTGTTTTCGGCCACCGGCCCCATCGGCGCCGGCCTGACCGGCATGCTCAATGTCATCTGCTTCAGCTTCTTCATGTTCGCGCTGCTCGAGATGCTCAAGCGCAGCGGCGTGTTTGACATGCTGCTCGAAAAGCTCAACAACGCCAGCAAGACCCCGCGTCAGGCCGAGCTCGTCACCATCCTGCTGAGCGTCATCGGCAGCGTGGCCATCGGCGCTGCGTCCATCTCGATCCTGTTCGTCGGCCCGGTCGTGCGCAAGCTCCTGCAGACGCACAACATCGAGCGCACCCGCGGCTCGAACCTCATGGACGGCATTGCGACCGGCCTTGCCGGCATCGTGCCGTACAACCCCGTCGGCCTCAACGCCGTCAGCCTCGCGATCGCGAGCGGCGTCGTCTCGGAGTCGTTCTCGTTTTTGGATTACGTGCCGTATAACTTCCACAGCTGGCTGCTGATCCTGCTGTTCCTGCTCAGTGCGATCACCGGCATCGGCCGCCACTTTGAAAAGGGCACCGCAGCCGCGCCCGAGACCCCGGCTGCGGAAGAGAAATGACGATTTCGGGTGCGGCCGCCGCGCCGCACCCGCTCAGATTGTTACATTTGGAAGGAGAAAACCATGCAAAATCTCAACGAAGGTCTGCTGTTTGATCCTGCACTGTCGGCGGAGATCAAGGATCGCTTTTACTATGTGGATGCGGATCCGGAATTCGGCCAGCGCCTGTTCTTTGAAAATTCCGGCGGTTCGCTGCGCCTGAAGGCGTCCGTCGAGGCGCAGGCAAAGTACCAGGCGTTCCCGGACTGCCCGGAGCGGCTGCACGATCGTTCCCGCGCGCTCAAAAAAGTGCAGCTGCACGGCATCGACGACATTATGCACATCGTTTTCGGCGCATCGGGCGGCGCGCTCATCTCGGAGATGACTGCCTCGCAGGCGATGTTCCAGATCGTCGGCGCCATCCTGGAAAACTGCCCCGGCAAGAGCGCGGTCACGTCCGTGCTCGAGCACCCGTCGGCATATGACGCGGTGAAATACTACTGCGACAAGACCGGCAAGGAATTTCGCGTCGCGCAGGCGAACCCGAAGACCGGCGGCATCGACGTCGAGGAGATCCGCCGCGTCGTCTCGCCGGATACCTGCCTGCTGAGCATCATGTATGCCTCGAACATCACCGGCAGCATCATGGACATGGCCGGTATCGTCAAGGCTGCGCGCGAGATCAACCCCGATATCTACATCGTCACCGACGCCGTGCAGCACGCGCCGCACGCCGTGCTCGACGTGGACGCCCTCGGCGTCGACGGCGCGACGTTTGCACCCTATAAATTCTTCGGCACCCGCGGTATGGGCTACGGCTACGTGTCCGATCGCGTGGCCAAGCTGCCGCACCGCAAGGTCTTGCAGCGCCCGGCCGACGTCTGGGAGCTCGGCTCGCCCACGCCCGGCAACTTCGCGGCCATGAGCGCCGTGGTGGACTATGTCTGCTGGCTCGGCGGCCACTTCATCCAGTCGGACGACCGTCGCACGCTGTTCGTGACCGGCATGGAGCACATCCACCTGCAGGAGCGCGCGCTGCTGCACACCATGCTCGAGGGCACGCAGAACGTGCCCGGTCTGCGCCACATCCCCGGCGTGCACGTGTATGTTGACACCGAGGATCTCACGCACCGCGACCTGATCGTCGCCATGGGCATCGACGGTCTGGACATGACCCGCTGCGTCGAGGAGTACCAGAAGCGCGGCGTCACGACCTTTGAGCGCGTCAACACCAGCGTGTATTCCAAGCGCATCGTCGAGGCCGTCGGCCTCACGGGTGCGATCCGCGTCTCGCCGCTGCACTGCCACACCGTCGCGGACATCGAGACGTATCTGCGCGTCACTCAGGAGCTCGCGCAGGCATTTGCAAAGTGATCATTCTTTCCCCTCCCTTCTTTTTTCCTTATGCACAGACCCTGCCGCATCCGCGGCAGGGTCTGTTGCAGTTTCGCCGCGTGTGCGCTATACTGGCGGCAGCAACATCGGAAGGGGGCGGCCGCCATGCGCGAATCCGCAACGAAAAAAGTGCTCGCCGAGAGTCTCAAGGAGCTCATGCTCCGGCGCGACTTCGCGGACATCACCGTGACCGATCTGTGCGCGGCCGCGGAGATCAACCGCCGCACGTTCTACCGGCACTTTACGGACAAGTACCAGCTCGTGACGTGGATCTACGACAAGGGCTTTCAGAAGGCCATCGGCGACGATGAGCCGGGCCTGTACGACCTCTTCGGGCGCGTGTGCACGTATCTGTACGCCGACCGCGCGTTTTATGCCCGCGCGCTCACGTTCACGGGGCAGAATTCGTTCCACGACTTTCTCTGCGCCCGGCTGCGGCCGTACCTGCAGGCGGACTTTTCCGACCTCTTTTCCGATCCGCAGAACGAGGCGTTCATGTCCGGGAAGATGTCGGATGTGGTCATGGATATTATTCAAAACTGGCTCAGCCGGCCGGATTGCCCGCCGCCGGAGGTGTTTGCGCCCTGGGCGCTGCACCTGTGGAAGGATATCATGGGCCGGTGGAAGGAGCTCGGCGATGCGTGGGAGCACACATTAGACCACAAAAACGCATAAGTGAGGCAAAAAGCCACGAAACTGCGGTTCCGTGGCTTTCCTTGTGGCGTAATTTGTTCTATGCTGAACATACCCCCTCATTTGGAAGCGTGCAGGCCCAGAGGTCTCTTTTCGATCTTTCACGGTACCTCTTCTCCCGTTGCGCGACGGTGTCCGCGCGCTTCCGATCTCGTTCTTTCGGCAGAGCATGCCTTCCTTTTATATGAACGCCCCGGACTGCATTTGCAGTCCGGGGCGTCTGCCGTTGGGGGCGTTCTGCGCGGGGCGCGACGATTTGGAAAGAGAAGCCCTGCACGATGATCGAATTTCAATCCGCGCACCCCGTGCGGGGTGCGCCGCCCGGGAGCCACCGCACCGATTTCAATCCACGCATTCCGTCCGCGTTGCCGCCGACACCGGCACGCTCTCTCCGTCGAGGCGCATCTGGATAAACCACGTCCCGCTTGCCAGCTTTCGCGGTTTAGGTACTTTCATCTTGTAGCCTCCTCAGTCCGGGCGATACACGTCTACGCGACCATCTTCGATTTCGCCGTACAATTCCAGCAGCTCGTCATAGCAGCGATACAGGCTTTCTATTGCGTCTTTCGCGTCATCGTAGGTGTAGACGCCCTCGCCCGCCAGATAGCTGTCCAGTATTTCCGCATTCACGCCGATGCCACTGCCCGGCCCGTCCAAAAGGCAAGCTGCGTCCGCTTTATTTGCCGCGTCTACACCAGCATAAAACCCGTCCTCATAATTTCGCTTGTAATCGTCCTCGCTGTAGCATTTGTCCTGCCAGCACCCGCACAAAGTAAGCGAGAGCAGCACAGCGGCCAGCGACGCAGCAATCCCGCGTTTCCGCATTTGCATATCCCCCTTTTTGTATATTCATTCCCGCTCGTTCCACCCGCGTTATTTTTCAATGGGTATGGCTTTGTTCCACGGGTACGGATTCGGCTCCGGAACTTTGTGATCGTGCTGGTAGCTTTCAAATGTTCTGCTGAAATTATACCGCTCTGCGTAACGCGCATACGTCGGGTACTGGATGTAAGTCTCGATGCGGTCGGCGTAGTCATCGACTACGGAATCTGCATAGCGGAGATAGGACGCGGCCTCTATGACCTGGCGTTGCGAGACGGAAAGGCTCTTTTGCGTGCACTGCAGATGATAGCCCATCAGGCAGCAGGAGACGGCCAGCGCGGCAGACAGCACGGAGAGCGCAACGACGGCCGCCTTCCTTGGCACCCGTTTTCGCTGTATTTCCGGCGTGGCATTCTGATAATTCACAACGCTTCCCCCTTTTTGCATATTGTTTTCCGCCTGTGACACAATACCGCAAGCGGCTTGCACCATCAAGATAGCACAGCTTTCCGCTTTCTGCAACAAAATCCCCGAAAACGGAAATTTTCCGGCCGGAATACCGGCCAAAAACGACACGCAGCCGCAAAAATGTGGTAAGGTAGTGCCAATATGCGGAACAACATACGTTGCTATAGATTATACAAGGGCGTAAGTCAGCGCTGGCTTGCGCAGAAAGTGGGGTGCAGCCATAGCACACTAGGGGCAATCGAACGCGGAGAAAGCGTGCCCAACGTATACCTTGCGATGCGGATCGCGCGGGCGCTGGACGCGACAGTAGAAGAACTATGGAGGGAGAACCATGACAGATGAGCAATGGACGGCGTACTTACGGGCGGAGATCGAGCGGCTGCTGGATGAAGCAAGCGAACAAAAGCTGCGGCTGACGCTGGCACTGCTGCGCGCAGCGTAAAGAAAAACAGAATAGCAAAGAAAGAGGAGCAGGAACTCAATCCTGCTCCTCTTTCTTGTTTTCCGCGGTGATCTGCCGGGCGAAGTCTTCAATATCTTTCCACCGTTCCTCCGGCAGCCGTCCGGTGGGGGCGCGACTGCCAGATTGCAGGTGGACACGGTGACAGTCCATGTGTTTCGATCCTCGCGCCCGCATGGGCGCGGCGGGGTCAGCGCAGGGCGTCCGGCAGGACGGTGTTCTCACCGACCATGACCCAGTTGCGCTTGTCGCGCGCATTCTGATTGTCAACCCGGTACCATGTGCCGGGGAAGAACTGGTTGCCGTTGTTTTTGGAAGTGTCCCAATCGTAGGACATGAATGCATAAAACGGCCGGTCATATTTGGCGTTTGCATTGATGGCGTTGCCGGTGAAGGGGTTCGTCGGGTTGTCGATCAGCCCGCTTGTCGCCAGTGTCGGCACGTCGGCCGTGGTCATGAACGTGTCCGAGAACGAGAAGCCCTTGGCATTGAAGTCCTTGACCATCAGCAGGGGGAAGAAAAAGTCCGTATCGGGGCCGTTGTCGATAACGCGATCCCAATTGAGGTACAGGCCGCGTCCGTGATCTGCGACGAGGATGATGCGCGTGTTATCGTACACGCCGTTTTCGCGCATATAGTCAAACCATTTGCCGAGCTGCATCAGCGAGGCCACGTTGGGGTCATAGTGCGCAAACTGGACATCCTCCTCCATGGTGATCGACTTGCCGTCAACGGTGAAACGGTCCGCGTGCGTTTTGTCATACTCCGTGTTATCAATGGTGCCGGCAACGGAATAATCCGGCTCCTGCAGCAGCACGGGGGAGTGCGTGGTGTCGTTGGTCATGAACAGGAACGTGTTGTCCCCGCTCTTGGTGGTCTGCGTGATCGTCGGGAGATGGGTCAGTGCATGGTAGCCCTTGAGGAACGTGGCGTCCATGCCGGTGGCGGTGTGGGGGCTGGTGATCGTCTGCTCGACGAAATTTTCCTCCTCCTCCGTCTGCACGCTGCTGCGGTTATAGTTGCCGTTGTCATAGAGGATGGACTGCGCAGCGACGGGGCACACCTTCATGAGACTGTAACCGAAGAAATTGCGCATATTCGCGCTGACCCAGTTTTTCGGGCTCATGTCCGATTCAAAGGCGCCGAAGGTGATATAGCGGTGAATGTCCGGGTAATCGGAGAAGACGGACAGGTCGGGCACCCACTGGTAGTTGGCGTAGATGGGGTCGAAGACCGTGACGTCAAAGTCGTTCTGGTCAAACAGGACCGGCATCATCTTGAGCGCTTCGTTGTGCTTGTCGACCAGCTTTTCATCTTTGCGCAGGTTGATCTGGTCGACCGTGTATTCGTATCCACCCATGAGCGCGGGCGTGCCCATGTTCGTGAAAGCGCCGGTGGAGACGACGTTCGTATAAGCGGTGAAGCCGTCGAACTGTGCCTGGAGCTCCGGTTTTTCGTTGAAAATATACGGCAGGAATGCGCCCACGGCGCGGTCGAGCATGAGCACGATGACGTTTTTGCCGGTCTTGCTCATGGTGTATTCCGGCACACCGCCGCTCTCTTCCATCGTCTGGCGGATGCTCTTGATCTGCGAGTGGATGCTGCCGATATTGATCGGCAGCATGATGGCAATGGCCAGAACGAACGCGATCGCTGCCTTGAATACATGCTTGCTCCACCGCCGATAGACCAGATACATGACACCGGCGGTGGCCGCGATTGCGAGCAGGTTGCCCCAGAGCTCGGCCGGCGCAAACTGCATGCCGCCCTCAAAGCTGAGCGTGGACGAGAGCACACCGAGGTACTTGCCGAAGAACATGAAATCCACGATGGCGACGCCGACGAGCATCCACAAAACCTTCTCAAAGGCGACCTTGCCCTTCGGGCTGGCCAACCAGTAGAAGATGCCGAACCAGATGACAAAGGTGCCGATGGCGAGGCACAGGCTGTTGATGACGAACCAGATCGGGCTGTAGTACATCTGCACGTTCACGAATTCCTGCGCGGACGACGAGATGACGGACGCCGGGATATACCCGCCGATGAACAGCGCCAGGAACGCGGCGCAGCCAAAGAAGATCTTTGCGTTCGGCTTGGTGGCGGGCTTGCCGGCGGCGGGCTTCTTCGTGCGGATCAGCCCCACGATCAGGGGCAGCATCAGCGCCGCGCCCAGAAGCAGCAGCGCGGCTTTGACGACCGGCCGCTCGGAGAAGGAATAGCGCACGAGACCGAGCGCCAGCAGCGCCGCACCGGCGACGGCGGCCAGGATCTTGAGCACCCGCCCCGGATGCTTGAGCTTGTAGAAGATGGTCTTGATGAGGGAGAAGATGTTGTTGAGCGTCCAGTAAAACACCAGACCGGCGGGGGAGGTGTACAGGAAAAACAGGAAGAACACCGCCATCACGTACAGCTGGATCTTCGTCTTGGGCGTTGCGCCCTTCGTGAAGATGATGCACGAGACGAGGTTGACCGCCGTCATGATGATGGGCAGGAGGTTGATGTGCACGCCGGCGATGGCGATCAGCCCGTCGGCGGCGCCGAGGTCGGCGATCGGCCCGAAGGACACGCCCTTGATGAGCTCCAGCCCGGACAGGAAGCGGTAGGCGGCGATGAAAAACGGGATCTCCAGAAACAGCGACACCGCACTGCGCAGAACATACGTGGGCTTATAGTGGTTCTGGCGGTAGTAGGTCTGCAGGATCATCATCTTCTCGTCGCCGCGGAACGTCTTTTTGATGTGCGTCACGCCGCGGTGCAGGCGGGCCTCCATGTCGCGTTCCTCTTCCTGCAGCGCGTCGGCCCGCATGTACAGCGGCAGCACCAGAAAGTTCATGACCAGGCTCAGCACGATGATGGACAGGCCGGGGTTGCCGATCACGCGGTTGGCGTTGACATAGACGACCTCAAACAAAAGCTGCAGCGGCTGCAGCAGCAGGGAATCCAGTATCTGAAAAAATGTCACGGTTCTTTCTCCTCATGCGTTGCGGTAAGTTCCTTCACCTTCTGCTCGAGATAGTCCGCGGCGCGCACGGCGCCCTCGCCCGGATAGACCCAGGTCTGCGCTCTTGCCGTGTCGCGGCCCTGGGCGTATTTCGGGTCGGTCAGGCACTGCTGCACCATGTCGCCGAGCGTGTCGAAGTTGTCCTCGGTGAGCTGCTGGCCGATCTGCGGCAGGATCTCGAACGTCCAGTACGGCGTGTCGAGCCACCAGCAGTCGTAGGGGCTCTTGTCAAACTTCGTGTCCGCGTAGATGACGGGCTTGTCAAAGACCAGCGTGAAATCGAAGATGACGCCGGAGAAATCGGAGACGAGCAGGTCGGCGCGCCGGAGCACGTCGAAGTTATCGTTGTCGCGGTTCCACTCCAGATCCTCCGAGTCCGGGTAGGCGGCCATGAGCTTGTCGATCATGTCCTTTTCCGACTTGTACGACTGGGGGTGCGGGCGGATGATGACATGGTAGCCGCCGGCGAGCAGCTTGTCGATGATCTTGCCGCCGTATTTGCTGAAGATCGCGCTCGGCCCCCAGGACGGCGCGATGAGCACCGTTGTCCTGTGCGGCGCGATGGGGCCGGCGGCGCTTCATCTCGTCCATGTAGGGGATGCCGATCTTCACGACCTCCTTGGCGGGCAGGCCGCGCAGCGCCTCGAGCGCGCGCAGGTCGCGGATCTGATAGTCGCCGGAGACGAAGACTGTGTCGTAATAGTCGATGCCGAACATCCGGTAGCCGGCGACCTCGTTGGCCGCGTGCAGGATGTGCACATAGCAGTCCACGCCCGGCGAGCGCTTCCACTGGTAGACGTCCAGCCCCGGCGTGGTGGACAGCAGTACGTTCGCGCGCAGGAAGTTGAGCTTGGCAAAGGCCTTGTTGCCCTCACCGAGAAATTCCGCGTGGACGTGTGCATACGGGTTTTGCAGCGCCGGATCGTCGGGCGACGCCGTCAGATACGCGACGTCCAGCCCGCGCCGGTCCAGCTCGCGGCACACGGGCTCCATCACGTTCCAGTAGCGCTTGTCGTCCACGAAGACGGCCAGCGGGTGCTTTTCCTGGTCGACGGCGGTCTTTTCCCCGCCGCTCAGGAGAAAGCGCAGCTTGATGATCCAGCCCCGCAGCGCAAAGTTCAGTGCGCCGATGATGCCGATCAGAATGGCAAAGAGCATGCTGCCCGTGCCGGGATCAATGTACAGTTTCATGTTTTCCGTTCTCCTCTGCCCGTAGCATCCACAGCCCGGCGAGCACGCTGCAGGCGGCACAGAACCCGGACACGAGCAGCCCGGCGCCGCGAAGGTCATCGGCGGGGAAAAGTCCGCCGAAGAGATTGATGAGCGCATGGATGCCCAGCGCCGGCACGATGGAGCGGTAATAGGCGACCGTCCCGCACAGGGCGAAGCCCGTGCAGGCGGCGCACACCGCCTGTATGCCGACGGCGCCCGGTGGGCCTCCGATGAGATTGACGGCGTGGAACACGCCGAACACGGCCGCGTTGAGCACGGCCGCCGTCAGCGGCCGCAGCCGCTGCGTATGTTCCCACAGATACCCGCGGAAAGCCAGCTCCTCCGCCATGCCGCACACGACGTACATCCCGCAGGCGAAAAACCCGTCCGCGGCGGCGCTGCGGCCGCAGGCGGCCAGCACCAGATCGCCGGCCGGCCAGAGCAGCAGCAACAGCAGCCCCGGCCACCGCTTCCGCCCCCGGCGGCAGGCGCCGAGACCGTATCTGCGTCGGTAAAGGATCAGCGC
>OHZE01000513.1_pt1 | contig 12327 bp, 19 predicted proteins | sample 1580371 | NCBI WGS metagenome assembly OHZE01 (sample SAMEA3882527, study PRJEB24775) | human gut metagenome | biome: human-associated habitat; feature: intestine environment; material: feces | place: Netherlands | collected 2009/2010
CTTTAATCATGTCATCTTCTGATTTAGAAGCAAGATCTTGAACTGTTTGAATACCAGCTCTCTTTAAACAGTTGTATGAACGAACTGATAACTCGAGCTCATCGATATTCATCTCAAGAACCTTTTCCTTCTCGTCTGTTGTGCTCTCAACCATAACATCTACAAGACGTGCGTTCTCTGATAAATCTACGAACAGCTTCAAGTGCTCTACCAGAAGATTTGCAGCAAGACTTACTGCCTCATCTGGAGCAAGAGCTCCGTTTGTATATACATCAAGAGTTAACTTATCATAGTCAGTAACCTGACCAACACGTGTATTCTGAACTGTAAGGTTTACTCTTTCAACAGGGGTGAAGATTGAGTCAATAGCGATGACATCAATTGGTGCATCTGCTTCCTTGTTCTTGTCAAGGCTTACATATCCACGTCCGTTGACAATTGTAAGCTCCATCTCAAGCTTTGCGTCCGGACCACTAAGGTTTGCGATTACAAGATCAGGATTTACAATCTCTATATCTCCGTCAACCTTGATATCTCCTGCCTTAACAACGCGCTCACCAACAACATCGATGTATGCCTGCTTTGGCTCAAATGTATCTGAGTTATTCTTGATAACGACATTCTTGATGTTCATTATTATCTCAGTAACATCCTCTTTTACACCTGGTATTGAGCTGAACTCGTGTAAAACACCCTTTATCTTAACGTGGCTTACAGCGGTACCTGGTAATGAAGAAAGCATTATTCTTCTAAGTGAGTTACCAAGTGTTATACCGTAACCTCTCTCTAAAGGCTCGATTACAAACTTGCCATATTTGTTGTCATCTGAAGTCTCAACGATCTCGATTTTTGGTTTTTCAAACTCAAACATCTAAGCCCCTCCTTTACGGGTTTTAAAATGCTACACTCCAAGTTACAAAATGTATAAATAAAGAACAAATCTTACTTAGAATATAACTCGACGATGAGAGTCTCATTTACAGGAACATCGATCTGCTCTCTGCTTGGCTTCTCTACAACTTCACCTGCGAGGTTATCTCTGTCTGCTGTTAACCAACCTGGTACGAGAACACCCTCTGTTGCAGCCATGATATCCTTGTATCTCTGAAGAGACTTGCTCTTCTCTCTGATCTCGATCTTATCGCCTGGCTTAACTGAGTATGAAGGGATGTTTACACACTTGCCATTTACAAGTACGTGCTTGTGATCTACGATCTGTCTAGCCTCTCTTCTTGTTCTTGCAAAGCCTAATCTGAAGATGATGTTGTCAAGTCTAAGCTCAAGTAATGTCATGAGGTTAGGACCTGTTAATCCCTTCTGCTGCTCAGCCTTTGCATAAAGGTTACGGAAAGGCTTCTCAAGTACACCATAAATGAACTTAGCCTTCTGCTTCTCGCGGAGCTGAAGTCCATACTCGCTCTGCTTTCTATTTGATCTGTTTGGTCTTCTGTTTGACTTCTTGTCTATTCCGAGATACATTGGCTCCATGCCTAAAGATCTGCATCTCTTAAGAACTGGGGTTCTATCTACTGCCATCTTGTTTGTACCTCCTCTAATTAAACTCTTCTTCTCTTTGGTGGACGACATCCGTTATGTGGAACCGGAGTAACATCCTTGATACTAACTACATCTATACCACATGCTGAGAGTGCACGAATTGCAGCCTCTCTTCCTGAACCTGGTCCCTTGACAAATACGTCGATTGTCTTGAGTCCGTAAGGTGCAGCAGCCTTTGCGGCTGTCTCTGCAGCCATCTGAGCAGCATATGGAGTTGACTTCTTAGAACCCTTAAATCCTAATCCACCAGCGCTTGCCCATGAAAGCGCATTGCCTTCAGCGTCTGTTAATGTAACAATTGTATTATTGAAAGATGACTGAATATGAGCCTGTCCGTGCTGTACGCTCTTTCTGACACGCTTCTTAGCCACTTTTTTAGTTGCCTGCTTAGCCATTAGCCTAAACCTCCTATGGTTTTTTACAAATATATTCTATAAATATTACTTCTTCTTATTAGCAACAGTCTTCTTAGGACCCTTACGAGTTCTAGCGTTAGTCTTAGTCTTCTGTCCACGAACAGGAAGTCCCTGTCTATGACGCTTACCACGGTAGCATGCAATTTCCTGTAAACGCTTGATGTTAAGCGCTACTTCTCTACGTAAATCTCCTTCAACAGTCTGTGTTGCATTGATTACTTCGCTGATTCTTCTTACTTCATCATCAGTTAAATCATTACAACGTGTGTCAGGATTAACATTTGCTTCCTTAAGGATACGCTGTGAAGATGTCAAACCTATACCATATACATAAGTAAGACCAATCTCAACACGCTTGTCTCTTGGTAAATCAACACCTGAAATACGAGCCATTATAATAACCTCCGTAAAATCTTCTTTTAAGCTGAATCCACAAATGTATCCCATAGCACACGCTATGGGGTGAAATGCATACACCGCAAACTTCAACTAAGTTGTATATTTCTATAATTGTATTGGCATATCTACGTATGCCACAGCCGCTTTTAAATAATACAGTACATTAGATATATGTACTGACGCACGAAAATAAGTATACTTCCGGATGGGCTATCATCCATATACTTCTTTTCCTTTTTTGATTAACCCTGACGCTGCTTGTGCTTTGGATTCTCGCAGATAACTCTAACGATTCCCTTTCTCTTGATAACTTTGCACTTATCGCAGATAGGTTTTACTGATGCTCTAACCTTCATTAGAAACTCTCCTTTCAAAAAAAGTCCGCTACGAATTAGCATTCTATCATTTTCATTGATAAAATGCAATAGGGAAATTCATTTTTTTATTATTTATCTCTCCAAACGATTCTTCCCTTGGTAAGATCGTATGGTGATAACTCTATTGTAACTTTGTCGCCAGGAAGAATCTTTATATAATTCATTCTCAGCTTTCCACTTATATGAGCAAGAACCTTGTGTCCATTCTCAAGTTCTACCTGAAACATGGCATTTGGAAGTTTCTCAACTACTGTTCCTTCTACTTCAATTACATCTGCTTTTGACATTTTCAAAAATCCTCCTATATATATAAATCAACTTATGAGTTCTCCATGATATAATGAATATGTCATCGTGCTTACGAACGACGACATATGATATCACATCTACAGCTCAATTCCATCGGCCCTTGAAAGTATCTCAGGCTCTCCATCTGTTATAAGTATTGTATTCTCATAATGTGCCGCCAGTGATTTGTCTGCGGTGACGACCGTCCATCCATCCGGCATCCACTTCACTTCGTAATCGCCAAGTGTGATCATCGGTTCTATCGCTATCGTCATTCCTGCTTTCAGCTTCGGTCCTCTTCTTCTTGTTGCGAAGTTTGGGACCTCCGGCTCTTCATGAAGATTTTTTCCAACTCCATGTCCCACCAGATCGACAACAACTCCAAGTCCACACTCATCGGCATAGGACTCGACCGCTATTCCTATATCCCGCACATGATTTCCCGCACGGGCCGCTGACAGTCCTTCAAAGAAGCTTTGCTTCGTTGCCTCTATGAGATACTTTGCCATATCAGATATCTCGCCAACTCCATATGTTCTGGCTGAGTCTGAATGGTAACCCTTATAGATAACACCGGCATCAAGACTTACTATATCTCCATCCTGAAGCACTCTGTTCTTTGATGGAATTCCGTGTACCACCTCATCATTTACAGATACACACACCGACGCCGGATATCCCTGATAGTTCAGAAATGATGGTTCACAGTGATAACTTCTGATAACCTCTTCACCGAGCTTATCTATATCATATGTGGTCATTCCCGGCTTCAATGCTTTTCTCATCTCCTCATGAGTTATCGCCAGAATTCTTCCAGCCTCTCTCATAAGCTCAATCTCTTCCTGGGATTTTATGGAAATACCCTTCATATTTACTCACCTAATATATCAGTGATAGCAGCGAATACATCCTTCATATCTACGGTTCCGTCAACCTCTTTCAGGATGCCCTTTGCCTTGTAGTAATCGATGAGAGGCTGTGTCTGCTCATGATATACATTAAGTCTCTTCTCTACTGTCTCTGGCTTATCATCGTCTCTAAGGATGAGATCAGCTCCACATGCATCACACTTACCCTCAACTTTTGTTGGGTTGTATACGATATGGTATGTTGCTCCACAACCTACACATGCACGTCTGCCTGACATTCTCTCGATGATATTCTCATCAGGTACCTCAACATTGATAGCGTAATCAACTGAATCGCCGATTGCTGAGAGTGCCTTGTCAAGTGCCTCTGCCTGTGGGATAGTTCTTGGGAATCCGTCAAGGATATATCCCTTTGCACAGTCATCAGCCTTGAATCTATCTATTACCAAGTCGACAACGAGCTCATCTGGTACAAGAAGTCCCTTATCCATGTACTCCTTTGCCTTTGCACCAAGCTCTGTGCCGTTCTTTATGTTCGCTCTGAATATATCTCCTGTTGAGATATGTGGTACGCCGTACTTTGCAGCGATCATCTTTGCCTGTGTTCCCTTGCCTGCGCCCGGTGCGCCTAACATGATTATCTTCATATATTCAACCTCCATTTTTTTGAACGTTTCCCATTCTTATCAAATACTATTCTCTCTATAATACACGAATAGGAAGTGTACTATACGGCACACTCCCATTCGTGTTTATTGCCACGTCATATTTTAGTCTAAAAGGAATCCCTGATAGTTCCTTACCAGCATACGTGACTCAATATTCTTAATTGTCTCTATAACAACACCTACAACGATGATAAGTGATGTTCCTCCAAATGAAACATTTGCTCCAAAGAAACCACTGAAGAACATTGGTATACATGCTACTATGATAAGTCCTACAGCACCTATAAATATGATGTAGTTTAAAATCTTATTAAGGTAATCCTGTGTTGACTGTCCAGGTCTTATACCAGGGACAAAACCGCCACTCTTCTTCATATTGTTGGCAATCTCCATTGGATTGAATGTGATCGCTGTGTAGAAATATGCGAAGAAGAACACAAGTAAAATATATACGATCAAACCGATCGATGCCCAAGGATAAGATCTGTTAAACCAGTAGCCCTGACTCATACCCTGGATTATCTTTGCTCCTACACCAGATGTCTTGATGTTGAACAGATTCACTACGATCTGTGGAACAGACAGTATGGATGATGCAAAGATGACCGGAATAACACCTGCAGTATTGACCTTAAGTGGAATATGAGAGGACTGTCCGCCCATCGTCTTTCTTCCTCTTACTGTCTTGGCATACTGTACAGGAATTCTTCTCTCTGCGCCCTGAAGTGCACATACAAATACTACTGTAATAACTACAACTGCAAGGATAATGAGTCCTACAAGTGTAAATCTTACAAAGTCTCTGCCCTTCATGAACTGTGTGTATAAATTCTTGAAGTCATTTGGCATTGTTGAAACAATGTTGATCAAAAGGATTACTGATATACCATTGCCAACACCCTTCTCTGTTGCTCTCTCGCCAAGCCACATTACTATAGCACTTCCTGCCGTAAGAATGACTACGATGCAAAGAACTGTCCAGAAGTTATAATTCTCAATGACTCCCTTGTTTCCAAATCCTACTACAAGACCAGCACTCTCAAGAATAGCAAGACCTACTGTCATATATCTTGTGATAGCGGTGATCTTCTTTCTACCATCTTCTCCGTCTTTCTGCAGTTCTTCCAAAGCCGGTATAGCAATGGTGAGAAGCTGTATGATGATGGAAGCTGTAATGTAAGGTGTTACCGACAATGCAAAGATCGACATCTGCTCGAACGATCCTCCGGTGAATGAACTGAAGATGTTCAGTGAATCACCGAGTGCATTCTGCATGTACTCTCTTATTGCATCCGCACTTATTCCCGGAACGGTAATCAGACTACCAAGTCTGACTACCACGAGAATGAAGAACGTATATAAAAGTCTTCTTCGTATATCCTGTACCTTAAATGCATTGATTAAGGTTTTGAACATATTACATCACCTCTGCTTTTCCGCCAAGAGCTTCAATTTTCTCAGCTGCTGACTTTGAAAAAGCATTAGCCTTAACATTGAGCTTTTTAGTTAACTCTCCATTTCCAAGAATCTTAACTCCATCACGAGGATTCTTAATGATACCTGCCTCTACTAATGTCTCAACAGTTACGTCTGAGCCATCCTCGAATCTCTCAAGAGCTGATACATTGATTGCAACGATCTCTTTGTGATTGATGCAATTAAAGCCTCTCTTAGGAAGACGTCTATATAATGGCATCTGTCCACCTTCGAAACCTGACCCTTATGTCCCTTACCTGCAGTCTTGCCATTTCCTGAACCATGTCCACGACCTACACGGAAATTAGCACTGTGCTTTGAGCCTTCAGCCGGCTTTAATGTAGATAAATCCATGATCTGCGTATCCTCCTTCTCTTATACTTCCTCAACCTTTACCATATAACTTACCTGCTTAACCATTCCAAGTGTTGCAGCGTTATTTGGGAGCTCTACTGACTTATTAACCTTCTTAAGTCCAAGAGCCTCTACTGTCTTTCTATGCTTTGGTACAGCACCGATAGGGGACTTTACCAAAGTTACCTTTAACTTATCTGCCATCTTCTAATACCTCCTTAGTTAAGTATCTCATCAACAGATTTTCCACGAAGTCTTGCGATATCCTCTGGGTTCTTGATCTCTGTAAGGCCCTTGATTGTTGCAAGAACTACGTTCTGCTTGTTGTTTGATCCTAAGGACTTTGTACGGATGTTCTTATATCCTGCAAGCTCAAGTACGCTACGAGCAGGACCACCAGCGATGATACCAGTACCTTCTGGAGCTGTCTTCAGAAGAACTGAAGCACTGCCGAACTGTCCATTCCAGTCGTAAGGGATACTACCAACTTCATTTACAGGAACTGTAACTAAATGCTTTGCAGCATCCTCCTTACCCTTACGGATAGCTTCTGGAGTCTCAACTGCCTTGCCAACACCAACGCCAACGTGGCCATTTCTATCACCAACAACTACGAGAGCTGCAACTCTAGAATTACGTCCACCCTTAACAACCTTTGTTACACGCTTGATGGCAACAACTTTATCTTCTAACTCTAACTTACTTGCATCAATTATTTCACGCTTCATACGTTGTTCTTCCTCCTTACTAGAATTCCAGACCAGCTTCTCTCGCTGCATCTGCTAATGCCTGAACCTTACCGTGGTATACGAAACCGCCTCTATCATAGATAACAGTCTTGATACCCTTCTCAAGTGCTCTCTCAGCAATAACCTTACCAACGTAAGCTGCTGCATCAACATCATTTGTCTTCTCAAGCTCATCCTTAATAGCCTTCTCTGTTGTAGATGCTGCTACTAATGTCTTACCAACTGAATCATCAATAATCTGAGCGTACATATGATTATTACTTCTGAATACAGCTAAACGTGGTCTCTCTGTTGTTCCAGCTAAACGATTACGAACACGCATATGCTTCTTTACACGAATTGCGCTTCTTGATTCTTTATTAATCATCTTATCTCACTCCTTTATTATTTCTTACCAGTCTTACCAACTTTACGTCTGATAGTCTCATCCACATACTTGATACCCTTGCCCTTGTATGGCTCTGGTGCTCTCTTCTCTCTGATCTCAGCAGCGTACTGACCAACCTTTTCCTTGCTGATTCCGCTTACTATGATTTTGTTTCCATCAACTGATGTTTCGATACCATCTGGATCAACCATCTCAACTGGGTGTGAATAACCAAGAGCAAGAACAAGCTTATTACCCTGCTTCTGAGCTCTGTAACCTACACCGTTAACCTCAAGCTCCTTCTTGTAACCCTCTGTAACACCTACTACCATGTTGTGGATAAGTGTTCTTGTGAGTCCGTGAAGTGATTTCATCTTCTTTAAGTCGTTAGGTCTTGATACTGTGATTGTATCGCCGTCTAACTTTATATCCATTTCCGCAGGGAGAACTCTCTCAAGAGTTCCCTTTGGTCCTTTAACAGTCACTTTATTATTTTCTGCTATATCTACAGTTACGCCTGCAGGTACAGCGATAGGCATTCTTCCGATACGTGACATTTCGCCTTCCTCCTTAAAATTTATATTATTTGTATTTGTGCTGCATGGAGTGTATCCATGCAGGCTTTAACCTCCGGTATTTTTCAGGAAATGATGCCGGAGGGATTGTTTTATCAGCTTTCGCACTAACTTCGCACGGCGCTTTCAGCTTGTGCTCACTAAGTGCTCAATGCCTACCAAACAAATGCTAATACTTCGCCACCAACATTCTGCTTTCTTGCTTCCTTGTCAGTAAGTACACCTTTGTTTGTTGAAATAATTGCAGTTCCGAGTCCACCAAGTACTCTTGGAAGCTCATCCTTGCTTGCGTATACTCGAAGACCAGGCTTTGAAATTCTCTTAAGACCTGTGATGATCTTCTCGTTCTTATCTGCACCATATTTTAATGTGATGCGGATTGTGTTGAAGTTTCCTTCTTCTACGATGTCATATTTTGTGATGTATCCTTCGTTAACGAGAATGTCAGCGATAGCGATCTTCATCTTTGAAGCCGGAACATCTACTGTATCATGTTTTGCAGTGTTAGCGTTACGGATTCTTGTAAGCATATCTGCAATCGGATCACTCATACTCATTTGAATTTGCCTCCTTCTAAAATTTTACCAACTAGCTTTCTTAACGCCAGGAATCTGGCCTTTGTATGCTAATTCACGGAAGCAGATTCTGCAGATTCCGTATTTTCTTAAATATGCATGTGGACGTCCACAGATTCTGCAACGATTATATTCTCTTGTGGAGAATTTCTGTTTGCGCTGCTGTTTGATTTTCATTGCTGTTTTAGCCATGAATCAATTCCTCCTATTACTTTGCGAATGGCATGTTGAATAATGTCAGTAATTCACGAGCTTCTTCATCAGTCTTAGCTGTAGTAACGAAGATGATGTCCATACCTCTTACTTTGTCAACTTTGTCATATTCAACTTCCGGGAAGATCAGCTGCTCTTTGATACCCAGAGCGTAGTTTCCACGGCCATCGAATGCGTTCGGGTTGATACCACGGAAGTCACGTACACGAGGAAGTGCAAGGTTGATCAGACGATCAGCGAACTCGTACATTTTTTCTCCTCTTAATGTAACTTTACAACCGATCGGCATACCCTCTCTGATTTTGAAGTTAGCTACTGATTTTTTAGCTTTTGTAGCGATTGCTTTCTGTCCTGTGATAAGTTCCATATCTGCGATTGCAGCATCAAGAAGCTTAGCGTTTTCTTTGGCTTCACCAACACCCATATTGATTACGATCTTGTCGAGTTTTGGCACTTCCATAACATTTTTGTATCCAAATTTTTTGGTCATGGCATCCATGATCTCATTTTTGTACATTTCTTTTAATCTACTCACTTGTCATGCCTCCTCTCTTAATTAATCGATAACCTTACCGGTCTTTTTAGCAACGCGGACTTTTTTGTCGCCGTCCATCTGGAATCCTACTCTTGTAGCCTGTCCATCAACAACCAGCATAACGTTGGAGATGTGCAGTGGAGCTTCTTTTGTAATGATTCCGCCCTGCTGATTTGCAGCAGATGGTTTGCTGTGTTTTGTAACTTTGTTGATATTCTCAACAACAACGGTATTGTCTTTTGCGTTAACTGCAAGGACTTTACCCTCTTTGCCATTATCTTTACCAGCGATAACTTTTACAGTATCACCTTTTTTAATTTTCATAGCTGACATTAGGCACCCTCCTATAATACTTCCGGAGCTAAGGAAACGATCTTCATGAATTTCTTTTCACGAAGCTCTCTGGCAACTGGTCCAAAGATACGTGTTCCTCTCGGAGTTAAGTCGTCTTTAATGATTACGGCAGCATTTTCATCGAAACGGATGTAAGATCCGTCTTTACGACGAGCGCCTTTTTTAGTTCTAACTACAACAGCTTTTACAACGTCACCTTTTTTAACAACGCCGCCTGGTGTTGCATCTTTAACAGTAGCAACGATTGTATCGCCAATGCTTGCATATCTTCTTGTAGAGCCGCCCATAACACGAATACAAAGGATTTCTTTTGCACCAGTGTTGTCGGCAACTTTCAGTCTAGTTTCCTGCTGAATCATACTGGTTTCCTCCTTATTTCACTTTCTCTACGATCTCAACCAGTCTCCATCTCTTGTCTTTGGACAGCGGTCTGGTTTCCATAACTTTTACGGTATCACCGATATTGCACTCATTGTTTTCGTCATGAGCTTTTAATTTATATGTTCTCTTCACGATTTTTTTGTAAAGAGGATGTTTTACATGGTCTTCAATAGCAACTACAATGGTCTTGTCCATCTTATTGCTGACAACCTTACCCACGCGGGTTTTTCTCAGATTTCTTTCCACGATTATGTCCTCCTGTCCTATTTGGAAGCGTTTGCCTGCTCAGTGATTACTGTCTGGATTCTGGCAATATTTTTACGAACCTCTTTGATTCTGCTTGTATTGTCTAACTGATTGGTTGCATTCTGAAATCTCAGATTGAAAAGTTCTTTTTTAGCAGCTACTAATTCTTCATTTAATTCTGCAGCTGATTTTGCCTTTAAATCTTCCACGAATTTATTAATTTTCACTGTTATCACCGCCTTCTAAGTCTGCACGAGAAACGATTTTACATTTACATGGTAACTTGTGCATTGCAAGACGTAATGCTTCACGAGCGATTTCTTCAGAAACGCCTGCGATTTCGAACATTACACGTCCTGGCTTAACAACTGCTACCCAGTATTCGAGAGCACCTTTTCCGGAACCCATTCGTGTTTCTGCTGGTTTCGCTGTTACTGGTTTATCCGGGAAAATCTTAATCCAAACCTGACCACCACGTTTGATATAACGAGTCATAGCAACACGGGCTGCTTCGATCTGGTTGGAACGGATCCAACACGGTTCGGTTGCAACAAGTCCGAATTCACCATAATTGATCTTATTACCTCTAAGGGCTTTTCCTCTCATGGAGCCACGGAATTGTTTACGACGTTTTACTCTTTTTGGCATTAACATTATTTATCGCTCCCTTCCTTAGTTCCTTTTGTTGGAAGTACTTCGCCATTGTAGACCCAAGCTTTTACGCCAACTTTGCCGTATGTTGTGTCTGCTTCTGCGAATCCATAGTCAATATCTGCACGAAGTGTCTGAAGCGGAATAGTTCCTTCGCTGTAGAACTCTGTACGAGCCATATCAGCTCCACCAAGACGTCCGGATACGGATGTTTTGATACCTTTAGCTCCGGCCTTCATTGTTCTCTGCATTGTAGATTTCATAGCACGTCTGAAAGAGATACGGTTCTCAAGCTGAAGTGCGATATTCTCTGCTACTAACTGAGCGTCTTTGTCTGGTCTCTTTACTTCTTTGATATCTACGATAAGTTTCTTGTCTGTGAATTTCTTTAATTCAGCTTTAACTTTTTCGATCTCAGCTCCGCCTTTACCGATTACGATACCAGGTTTAGCTGTGTAGATGATGATCTTAACTCTGTCAGATGCTCTCTCGATCTCGATCTTGGAAACACCTGCGCTGTATAATTTCTTTTTAAGGAATGTTCTGATGTTGTAGTCTTCTACCAGGTAATCAGCGAAGTCTGCATCAGCATACCATCTTGAATCCCAATCCTTGATAACACCGACTCTAAGGCCATGTGGGTTAACTTTCTGTCCCATGCTTTTCCTCCTTATCTTTCATCCAGCACGATGGTGATATGGCTTGTTCTCTTCTCGATTCTGTAAGCTCTACCCTGTGCTCTCGGCTGAATTCTCTTCATTGTAGGTCCTTTATCTGCATAGCAGGCTGCAACGTAGAGGTTGTCTGCATTCATTCCGTTGTTGTTTTCAGCATTTGCAATTGCTGACTCAAGAAGTTTCTTGATAACGCTGGAAGCGTATCTTGGGTTGTATGTTAAGATACCAAGTGCTGTCTGCACATCTTTACCGCGGATTACATCTAACACGTAGCAGGCTTTCTGAACAGAAATTCTTGCATAAGATAATTTTGCAGACGGTCTTGTCTCTCTATTACTCTCATTTCTGGCTCTTTTTATCTGGCTTCTATGTCCCTTTGCCATTTTAAAGTGCCTCCTTTCCTCTTTCTCTCAATATCAGGTTAACCTGTCCGCTGTCTCATGGGCAGCAGACAGAATATAAAGTCAAATACTAGCGAACACCGGATTTCTTTTCGTCTTTTCCGTGTCCTCTGTAAGTTCTGGTTGCTACGAACTCTCCGAGTTTGTGTCCAACCATATCTTCTGTAACATATACAGGTACGTGCTTTCTTCCGTCATG
>OHZE01000522.1_pt1 | contig 12125 bp, 9 predicted proteins | sample 1580371 | NCBI WGS metagenome assembly OHZE01 (sample SAMEA3882527, study PRJEB24775) | human gut metagenome | biome: human-associated habitat; feature: intestine environment; material: feces | place: Netherlands | collected 2009/2010
GGGTTCTTTCTGGGTTTTCTCACGGGCGAGGGCGCGGGTTAAGCGCTCTCCGTCTTCTACCTCGATGTAAAGTGGAACTACTTTTTCGTTTCCAAAATAGGTTTTCAATTTTTCATAGGATTCAAGAGTTCCGATCATGAGATAATCCTGATCTTTCTGTTCAAAATCGAACTGTCCGTCATCAGCGGTGAAATAGTGCCAGATACCATAAACTGTATTGTAAGCACGTTCTTCGATCAATCGACCTTCTGTTTTGAACTTATCAAGTTCAGTTTCGTCTGTAAAGAAATATTCTTCGCCTTCTTTTTCTCCCTCACGCCGTGGACGGGTTGTATAGATCGTTACATTTTTTAACTGTGGCATTCTTTTTCTCAGTTCTTTGTAGATTGTGTCTTTCCCCGTTGAACTTTTTCCCATCAGATAATATATTTTACTCATGTTTCCACACCTTTATCTTGCCTTCCGTCTGTATTCCTTCTATTTGGAGATTCTGTGTTTCATAATAACAAAGAAGTTCTACTGCTTCCCGGCTGATCCGCTCTCCGGGTACGATAACCGGGCTTCCCGGTGGGTAGAGATATGCGTATTCCAGAGAAATGTGTCCTTCACTTTCTTTCCACGGAATCTCTTCTGCTTCTCCGTCTTCTTCCCGGTCTGCTGCCTCCTGCGGTGTAAAATACTGCTCCAGTCTAGGAAGCTCTCCGGAAATCTCTGTGCTTCCGGAAACGGCTGTTTTTGCTTCCAGCTGACCGTCTATTTCCAGTAACGCAGCTTTTAACCTGTCCAGTCCTTCCTGCGTATCTGCCACGGTCGTCATCGCAAGTACATAGGTTCCTCCGGTCATTTCCATTTCCAGATGATATTCTTTTCGCAGCCGTTCCGCAAGCTCCGGACTTGTAATATTTGCATTTGCTGTGGAAATCACAACTTTGGAAATATCATAATGTTCTGTACGGAGAATCTGTAAATGCTGTAATGGTTCCAGTTCTTCTCTGAACTTTTGCAGCCTCTCTACATAAAGTTCAAATGCTTCCTCACATTTTCCATCCAGGAAATCTACACAGGCATCCAGGCTTGCCATGAAAATATACGACGGACTGCTGCTCTGCAGCATATCCAGATATTTCTTAATTCTTCTACAATTTGCAAATTTCCCATTGATATGCAGGATCGCTGTCTGGGTAAGGGACGGCAATGTCTTGTGCAGACTATTGATCACCACATCTGCTCCCAGATCATTTGCGCGCCCCGGAAATACCGGATGAAATCCGAAATGCGGTCCATGTGCTTCATCTACGATCAGTGGAATCCTATACGAATGTGCCACTTCTGCAATTCCTTTCACATCCGATACCACGCCATCATAATTTGGAGATACGATCACAACGGCTTTGATATCCGGCTCTGCAGCAAGTGCTTTTGCCACATCTTCTTTGCTGATCTCCCCGTTCATATGCATGGAAATATCAAATTCCGGATACACATATCGCGGTACAAGACCATTCATATAGATTGCATGGTAAATGGATTTGTGACAATGGCGTGCCACCAGAATCTTATCTCCCCGGTGCGTACATCCCATCACTGCACTTAAAATTCCGGCAGTACTTCCATTTACCAGAAAATGGCTTTCCTCTGCCCCAAATATCCTTGCGGCTCTTTCCTGCTCTTCTTTTAAAATACCATCTGCGTGATGCAGATCATCGAAACCATCGATTTCCGTGATATCCAGATCGTATGGAAGTTCAATTCCAAGAAGTGCCTTGTTTCTCTTATGTCCCGGCATATGAAATGCGTAAAAATCGCTCTCGGAATATGCTTTTAATTTATCGTATAGTCGTTCCATTTTAAACCTCTTTAAGTCTTTTAGAAACATCATATAATTTTTCTTCCAAAAACGCAAGAGGACGAAACGGTTCTCCCATTTCGTCCTTCCCATATATTCCGGCTTACACAGCCACAATCTCAAACACTTTCGCCTGGAAATCTCCCTTATCATTCACGCCCTTCTTCCATACACCGGACGCAGAATCGGACAGGATCATTCCGACTTGCATCAGCTCATCGCCATAGCAGTCATAAGCATATCCGCTGACCTTATAACAGATATCTTCTTTCAGCCCTTTCAGCTTCAGTCTCTTAAATCCAACATTGACCGGCTGCATTACCCGGTAATAACCGACCAGCGCCTTCTTCTGATCCTCCGATACGATCATCCATGCGGTCTCATTTCCCTCAAACGGACTCTTCAGTCGATAGAAAGTTCCTTTCTGGATCAGATCTCTCTTCTCCTTCATAAATGCGATCTGGCGGCGGATTTCTGCCTTATCTTCCTCGCCAAGCTTTAAAAGGTCAAGCTCATATCCAAAAGTTCCAAAGTAAGCCACATCTGCTCTTGTCTCGATCGGTGTCACACGGTTTGTCTGATGGTTCGGTGAAGCTGATACATGGCTTCCCATACAACTCACCGGATAAACCATTGAAGTTCCATATTGGATCTTCAGACGTTCGATTGCGTCAGTATCATCCGAAGTCCATCCCTGCGGTGCGTAGTAAAGCATTCCCGGATCAAATCTTGCCCCACCACACAGGCCATTGCATAAATTTCTTTACGAAAAATAAGCGGAATTTCATTAATAAAAACATCGCGGAGCACACCACCTGCGGCCCCAGTGATACTACCCATGATTATAGCTACCCAAAAAGGATATCCGAGAGCAATACTTTTGCCTACTCCCACTACTGTAAATAGTGCCAGACCGATGCTGTCGAACAGGAAAAAAGTGTTATGCATATGAATCAGATACTTGCCGAAAGCAATTACCCAAAACAATGCAAGTCCTGTACATATTAAATATATAGGGTCGGTCATCCAACCCGGAGTCACATCTAGAAGCACATCACGGATAGTACCTCCTCCGATAGCCGTTGCCAAACCCACTACATATGCACCAAACCAGTCAAACTGTTTGGCAGACGCCAATCTGATACCACTGATGGCAAAGGCAAACGTGCCTATAAAATCTAAAACTTGAACAAATGTTAGCATAATGGTTGTTATTTGTCTGCAAAGTAACGAATAAATTCGATAAGAAAATGTATTTTTGTGTTCAGAAAATAGCTTAAAATAAGATGAAAGTAACAATTATCGCAGGTGCACGTCCCAATTTCATGAAAATTGCCCCATTAATGCGTGCTATCAAGGCTGCAAAGGCAGCAGGAAAAAATATCACTGCCCGTCTGGTCTACACAGGTTCGGACGAAGATAAAAGTTTGGAACCTTCTCTGTTTACAGACCTAGATATGCCGCGTCCCGATGTATATCTGCATGTAGATAATACAGATTTTTTCCAGCGAATGGCAGGTATATTGGTAGCTTTCGCCCGCGAACTGGAACAGCATCCTGCACAGGTAGTACTTGTAGTGGATGACCTGACTCCTACTATGGCGTGCTCTATCGTAGCTAAAAAGAAAGGGATAAAAGTCGCTCATCTAGTGGCCGGAACCCGCTCTTTCGATATGGATATGCCAAAGGAAGTGAACAGCATGATAACAGATGGCTTGTCCGATTATCTGTTCACGGCCGGAATGGTAGCCAACCGCAATCTGAATCAAACAGGAACCGAACAGGCACATGTACATTTTGTAGGAAACATCCTGATTGATACGCTGCGTTATAACCGTACCCGTTTACAGCGCCCGGTAGCGTTCTCCATTATGGGACTGAAAGAAAAAGAATACCTCTTGCTAACATTGAACAAACATTCATTGCTTAACAAGGACACAACACTGAAAGCCATCTTCCGCACTATACTGGAAAAAACAGACAAGCCGATCGTGGCGCCGCTCCATACATATGTAAAAAACAAGCTGTCTGCTTTAGGAATTACTTCCGAAAGGTTATATATATTACCACCGCAACCTTATTTGTCATTCGGATATTTAGTGAACCACGCCTGGGGTATCATTACAGATTCGGGCAATGTAGCGGAAGAAGCTACTTTTTTAGGAATCCCCTGCATGACATTAAGCACGTATGCAGAACATCCCGAAACAGTGACAATCGGCACAAACCGGCTGGTGGGGGAAAACTCTGAAATCCTGGCAGACGCCCTTGACATTCTGAATAAAGGAGAATGGCAGAAGGGACATTTGCCGGAACGTTGGGATGGACACGCTGCAGAAAGAATTGTACAAACATTGCTGGGTGAACATAAATAAAATGGAGAACCAATAAAAACACGGATGCCGCAGAATATCAAATTCTACGGCATCCGTGTTTTTATTGGTTCTCATCGATATCGCTTACACTCTCCTTTCTTACCAAGTATAATTCAAACCAAAACTAAGCAATTCCTGCAACTGGAAATAACTCTTGTTATCTTCTGTCAGTGTCACACCGTCATCATAACGCGCATGAACAAACAACTTAGTAGACAAATAACGGTTCAACACAAAATTAAATGTATTTTCCCAACTGGCAATTACGGTGTCATAAGTTGTAAAGTACTCCAATTTAGACTCCCACACAATACTGGGGATAATTGTCCAAGTCAGATTACCTGTAAATTTCGAACCGAAGAGATTCGCTGTTTTATGCCCCGGATCCACATTAAAAGCACCCGGATCAGTTATCTTATCATTGCTGATATACATAAAAGTATACGCCAGTGGAGATCCCAACAAAGACAATGAATAATTCTTCTTATTCTGCTTAAAGTCCATACCGAGGGTTATATCCAATTGGGCGGGAGACAGAAAATTAGAAATCATATCATTCGTATTCGTCTTATAATTTCCAAAGAACTGAGTCTTGAACTCGCCCGCCAAAGTATAATACCAGTTTTTGAAGGCTTTTACACCCAGTTTACTGCTTAAACGAAGCAAGTCGGCATTCGTCTTATACTTATGCACTGTATCTGACGGTGCTGTAACAAAACCCAATTTTATTTCCAGCTTATTTTCAAACTCTATACGCTGGCGGTCATCAAAATTAGCTTCCAGCACTAAGCCGGACAACAGCGCATTAGTACTTTCACCACCTTTATACCAGTTATCTGAAATATAATGTTGTGTGAACTGAACATACCCATTCCCCTTATGCGTCCAAAAGTTAGGGCGTACCACCAACAATTCATTATCCGTAGTCAAGCTTTCCACCGGTGTTTCCGGTTGAAGGAAACTTTTGATTCTCTCTTTCCTTGGTCTTTTTACTATCTGATTATTTTCCAGTGGTTTCAAATCAGCCAAATAAAGTTCGTTATTCACCAATCTGCCCGGATATTGCAAATAATAATTCCTTAATATATTATTCGACCAACGGTCGGCAGCGGCCAAGGTTTCCAAATCGGGCAGTTGATATATAGCTGCAGATGCAGAGTCACGCTTTCCCATATATAGCGAATCGACAGCTGTCATTATTTTCGTATCCGGACTCCATTTTATTTCAAAAATTTCTTTTATAGGAGCTTCATAATAAGTGGGCGGAACAAACAACTTATAAAAAGCCGGATTAGGACGTACCCGCCGGGGCGCCGGAATATTCAAATCATCCCACAGCCTGAAATAAGCAAAATAAGATGCGCTTAATGCAGACAATGAATCAGAATAGGCTTTCACAGCCGGATTTTCTTTCGTCTTGGCTATTTTCTGTGCCGGCACTTCTTCCATACAGAATACAGCAAGTATTATAGCCAAACATATACTTTTTCTCATACTAATTTTAGTTTTGTGCAAAAGTACACTTAATTTTCCTTTTCCCCAAAAACTGTTTCCTTTATATAGTAACGAATGATAAATTCAGTTTCATCAAATGATTTTTTAAAGCATATCCGACAATATTGAAAAAGATTTTGTAATTTTGCAACTTTGATAAATATTGCGATTTTGATAATTAAGAAAATAACATTTAAAAATATTAAGTCGTGGGAGAAACTAAGTATATCTTCGTAACTGGTGGTGTTGCCTCCTCATTAGGTAAAGGTATTATTTCATCATCAATAGGTAAATTACTGCAAGCCAGAGGCTATAATGTAACAATTCAGAAGTTCGATCCGTATATCAATATTGATCCGGGAACTTTGAATCCTTATGAACATGGTGAATGTTATGTAACGGTAGACGGACACGAAGCCGACCTCGATTTGGGACATTACGAACGTTTTTTGGGCATCCAGACAACTAAAGCCAATAACATTACAACAGGACGTATTTACAAAAGTGTTATTGACAAAGAACGCCGTGGTGACTATTTGGGAAAGACTATTCAGGTTATCCCCCATATCACCGATGAGATCAAACGCAATGTAAAATTATTGGGAAGCAAATATAAATTTGATTTTGTCATTACCGAAATCGGTGGTACCGTAGGTGATATTGAATCACTTCCTTATTTGGAAAGTATCCGCCAATTGAAATGGGAAATGGGACGTAATGCGTTGTGCGTACACCTTACTTATGTTCCCTATCTGGCTGCAGCAGGCGAATTGAAGACCAAACCTACCCAGCACTCCGTAAAAGAGCTGCAATCTGTTGGTATTCAACCAGATGTATTGGTATTGCGTACCGAGCACGAATTGAGCACAAACTTGAAAAAGAAAGTTGCTCTGTTCTGTAACGTAGATGAAAATGCTGTGGTGCAGTCTATCGATATGCCCACCATTTATGAAGTACCTTTGCGTATGCAAGAACAGGGACTGGATGTAACCATTCTCCAAAAGATGGGATTGCCCGTGTGTGAAACTCCAACCCTCGGTCCATGGAGAGATTTTCTAGATCGCCGTCATAAGGCAACTGAGAAAGTAAAAATTGGATTGGTTGGTAAATACGATTTGCAAGACGCTTATAAATCTATCCTTGAAGCCTTGTCACAAGCCGCCACTTACAATGACCGCAAAGCGGATATCCACTTCATAAACAGCGAGAAACTGACAGATGCTAATGTAGAAGAGCAGATTAAGGATATGGATGGTATCATCATCTGCCCGGGATTCGGACAACGTGGCATAGAAGGTAAGTTCGTTGCTATCAAATATGCACGTACACACAATGTACCGACTTTTGGTATCTGTCTAGGTATGCAGTGCATGGCTATTGAGTTTGCCCGTAACGTGCTAGGTTATACAGATGCCAACAGCCGCGAAATGGATGAAAAAACGCCACACAACGTGATAGACATTATGGAAGAACAGAAAGCTATCACCAATATGGGCGGCACTATGCGCCTGGGAGCCTATGAATGTATCCTTGACCAACACTCAAAGACTTTTGAAGCCTATAAAAGCGAACACATACAGGAACGCCACCGTCACCGCTACGAATTCAATAATGACTATAAGCAGGAGTACGAAAAGGCGGGTATGAAATGCGTGGGTATCAATCCGGAATCCGATTTAGTGGAAATAATTGAAATCCCGACATTAAAATGGTTCATCGGAGTACAGTTCCATCCCGAGTACAGCAGTACAGTATTGAAACCACATCCTTTATTCCTGTCATTTATCAAAGCGGCAATAGACAAATAAGAAACGAGAATTATAATATAATAAGGTAAACAAGTAAAAATGGACAAAAACACTTTAGTGGGATTCGCCCTGATTGGTGCAGTTGTGATAGGCTTCAGCATCTACAACCGTCCTAGCCAGGAAGAAATGGCACGTGCCAAACATTATCAGGATTCCATTCAGGCGATAGCCCAAAAAGAGGCCGAACGACTGGCACAGGCTGCCACGGCACAGAGTCAGAATGCAACATTGCATTTAGACTCTACCTCTATGTTCTATGGCGCAAACCAAGGTACGGAACAGCTAACGACACTGGAAAATAATGTAGTAAAACTGACTTTCACCAATAAAGGTGGACGGGTGTGCGCAGCCATATTAAAAGATTATAACGGACAGGACGGCAAGCCTTTGATGTTATTTGATGAAAAAGATTCGGGCATGAATTTCGCTTTCGAAGGAAAGAATGAAAATATTTTGACCGAGGATATGTATTTCCAACCTACCAACGTAACAGACAGCACTGTAACTATGCGTTTGGCAGCAAACAATGGAGGCTATATAGATTTCGATTACGAACTTTTACCGGATGCTTACATGGTGAATTTCACTATTCGCGCAAACGGCATGCAGAATTTCTTCCCTCCTGCCCTGAACACAGTCAATATAAACTGGCGTCAACGGGCACGCCAGCTTGAAAAAGGTTTCAGCTTCGAACAGCGCTATACTTCGCTCACCTACAAGCCGGTAGAAAAAAGTTCAGACTATCTGAACGAAATGAAAGAAGCAAAAGAAGATGTTACCGACCGTTTGGATTGGATTGCTTTCAAGAATCAGTTCTTCTCAAGCGTACTTATTGCCGATCAAGATTTTGATAAAGCTTCCCTAACCTCTACCCCCCAACAGGAAGGAAGCGGATATATGAAGAACTATACCGCGGACATGACAACTTTCTTTGATCCTACCGGAAAGCAGCCTACCGATATGCAGTTCTACTTCGGTCCGAACCATTTCAAGACTTTGCTGAACAGCAATGATCTAAGCCTTTCCCAAAAAGATTTGGAACTGGAAGACCTGGTTTATTTGGGCTGGCCCATTATCCGCTGGGTAAACCGCTGGTTCACTATTAATTTGTTTGATTGGCTCTCAGGGTGGGGACTGAGCATGGGTGTCGTATTGCTGCTGATGACGATTATCGTCAAAGTGTTAGTTTATCCGGCTACCTACAAATCATATATGTCCTCTGCCAAGATGCGCGTCCTGAAACCCTACATCAACGAGATCAACGCAAAATATCCCAAGAAAGAAGATGCTTTGAAAAAGCAGCAGGAAACGATGGCACTTTACAGCAAATACGGAGTAAGCCCTATGGGAGGTTGCTTGCCTATGCTGATCCAAATGCCGGTATTCATGGCTTTATTCTTCTTCGTGCCTAACGCTATTGAGTTGCGCCAACAAAGTTTCTTATGGGCCCCGGACTTGTCCACTTATGATGATATTATCAACTGGGGAACCAACATTCCTCTGCTGGGCAATCATTTAAGCCTCTTCTGTTTGCTGTTCAGTATCACCAATATTCTGAACACCATGTACACCATGAAGCAGCAGGATATGGGACAACAGCAAATGCCGGGTATGAAACTAATGATGTATATCATGCCAGTCATGTTTATTTTCATCTTCAACGGTTATTCATCCGGCTTGAACTACTATTACTTCATTTCCGGACTGATTGGTATCCTCACTATGGTGATTCTGCGCAAAACAACTGATGAAAAGAAACTCCTTGCCATGTTGGAAGCCCGAAAAGAAAAGAAGAGCCAAAAGAATGGCGGCAAACCGGGTGGCGGACTGATGGCTAAACTGGAAGCTTTACAAAAGGAGCAGGAACGACTGCAACAAGAAAGAATGAATAAAGGGAAAAAATAACGAGTTTACACTTCCTTAAAAAAACAGCGAAGACCGGCATATATAAAAAAACAGCGGTCTTTGCTGTTTTTTTATATATGCCGGTTACCTCTATATTTGCTCTTCTTTGCAAAGACACCCTTCCACAGACACACAAAGAAACAAAACAAATATGCAGGAACATTTCACATCACCGGCTTTTATACGTATTTTTGCAATCAGTTAATCATCAAAAACAATTTTTAGATATGAATAAATCAAGCGCAACCATCATGGCAGCAGCACTTATGCTAGCTTCTTCCTGTACCGAAGTGAAACAGGAAGGACAGGGCTACGAGCCCATTATAGGCAAGCAAGAAATCACCATCAAAGACGGTCGTCTTACCCCCGAAGCCCTGTGGGCAATGGGACGCATAGGCAGTCTGAGTATTTCCCCCGATGGCAAACAGATAGCCTACACCGTAGCCTATTATAGTGTTCCCGAAAACAAAAGCCATCATGTAATTTACGTAATGGATGCCGATGGAAAGAACAACACCCTGCTTACTCAAACAGCATGGAATGAAAGCGAGCCTCAATGGATAAAAGGCGGAACAAAAATCGCATTCTTATGCAATGAAAGTGGTGGCAGCCAAATTTGGGAGATGAATCCTGACGGTACGGAACGCCGTATCATTTCCGATTTCAAAGGAAACATAGAAGGATTCTCTTTTTCACCGGATGGCAAAAAGATTCTTTTCATCTCACAAATAAAATACGGCCAACGCACTGTAGACCTCTACCCTGACCTACCCAAAGCCAGCGGTATCATTGTAAACGACCTGATGTATAAACATTGGGATGAATGGGTAGAAAGTATTCCACATCCTTTTATCGCTGATTTTGATGGTAACATGATGGGAGCAGCCACCGATATCATGGAAGGTGAGCCGTTTGAAGCTCCAATGAAACCTTTCGGAGGTATCGAGCAGCTGGCTTGGAGCAACGACTCTAAACAAATAGCTTACACCAGCCGGAAAAAGCAAGGATTGGCATACGCAGTATCTACCGACTCGGATATATACCTTTATAATATAGAAAAAGGCACAACACTGAACCTGTGCAAACCGAATGGAAAAGATGAAATGAAAGGATATGACACCAATCCTAAATTCAGCCCCAACGGCAAATACATTGCATGGCAAAGCATGGAGCGCGATGGTTACGAAAGTGACCGGAACCGCCTGTGCATCTACAATTTAGATGACGGTCAAAAGACATTTGTTACCGAAAATTTTGAATCAGGCGTAGATGACTATTGCTGGAACAATGATTCGCAAAGTCTGTACTTTGTCGGTGTATGGCATGGAACCAGCATGGTATACAATGCCAATCTGAATGGTGATATAAAAAAACTGACTGATGGCATGTATGACTACGGATCAGTAGCCATGGCGGGCGATAAAATAATTACCAAACGTCACTCTATCAGTGCCGCCGATGAAATCTACACCCTCACTCCTGCCGACGGGCAAGTGGCGCAACTCTCACACGAGAATGATCACATCTTTAAACAGCTGAATTTGGGCAAAGTGGAGGAAAGATGGACCAAAACTACCGATGGCAAGCAAATGCTTTCATGGGTGATCTATCCCGTCAATTTTGACGCAAACAAGAAGTATCCTACTTTATTATTCTGTGAAGGTGGCCCGCAAAGTCCCGTCAGCCAATTCTGGAGCTACCGCTGGAACTTCCAGATTATGGCAGCCAACGATTATATTATCATCGCTCCGAATCGTCGTGGGCTACCTGGATTCGGCATGGAATGGTTGGAACAAATTAGCGGTGACTATGGAGGTCAATGTATGAAAGACTATTTGTCAGCCATAGATGATATTTCAAAAGAACCATATGTAGATACTAATCGTTTGGGATGCGTAGGTGCCAGCTTCGGCGGATTCTCCGTCTATTGGCTGGCGGGACACCATGACAAACGTTTTAAAGCATTTATCGCACACGATGGTATATTCAATATGGAGCAGCAATATCTGGAAACAGAAGAAATGTGGTTCGCCAACTGGGATATGGGTGGTGCATATTGGGACAAAAACAATGCAACGGCACAACGTACCTTTGCCAACTCTCCTCATCGTTTCGTTGATAAATGGGACACTCCCATTCTCTGCATTCACGGTGAAAAGGATTATAGAATTCTTGCTTCACAAGGTATGTCGGCGTTCAATGCAGCTGTATTGCGCGGTGTTCCGGCCGAACTTTTATTATATCCGGATGAGAATCATTGGGTATTGAAACCGCAAAATGGGGTGTTATGGCAACGCACTTTCTTTAGTTGGTTAGATAAATGGCTCAAATAACGCCTAAATTACCGCAATATTATCCGTTATTAGAACTATATAGTATAATTTTCAATTTTTGTGTTACCTTTGTAATGTCAAACAAAAAATGAACATTAAGTGATATTTGTTAAGCTACCTTTTATTAGGTGAGTAAACAATAGCTTGTGAAAGTAGTTGTTTACAGTGTTAGTATATAAATAACTTTTTATTCCCCGTGCTTTGTGAGCGCACAAAGCTGGATGATTACAAAATAATAAAGTGATTATTTTTTCGTGATACCGGCTTGTGATAAGTCGGTATCATTTTTTATTCCAGCAAACCAACATCATACTCATTATTATGGGTCAGCGGATTTTCCTGGTTGGTAAGCTTTCTTTTAAGC
>OHZE01000547.1_pt1 | contig 11838 bp, 7 predicted proteins | sample 1580371 | NCBI WGS metagenome assembly OHZE01 (sample SAMEA3882527, study PRJEB24775) | human gut metagenome | biome: human-associated habitat; feature: intestine environment; material: feces | place: Netherlands | collected 2009/2010
ATGATCCTACGGCTGCACAGGCAAACAGCATGATGAATATGATGACTTACGGTATGCCGCTTATGTCATTATTTATCTGTATTAATCTGCCAATCGCTATTGGTCTTTACTGGATCATAGGTTCTGTTATTACAATTATAACACAGCTTATTATCAACAATTATTATAAGAAGTGTGATAAAGAAGCAGTTCTTGAGAAATGTAGAGTAAAAGCAGCTAAGAAGCAGGCAAAGAAAGAAGCAAAGCATCCTGGTAAGAAGTCATTCTATGAAAGAATGATGGACGCTCAGAATGGTAATGTAAGTTCAGATAGCACCCAGTCTGAAAGTATTAACAGAATGGCATCTTCAAGACTGAAAAGTTATACGAATCCGACAGTTGATGAAGTGAAACAGTCAGAAAACAACGTTCATTACAAATCTGGAAGCATTGGTTCCAAAGCAAATATCATGCTTCAGTATCAGAATAAGAGTAATGATAAGGGAGGAAAAAAATAATGGAGTTTGTAGAATTTAAAGGTAAAACTTTAGATGAGGCACTTATGCAGGCAAGTGTTGAGCTTGGATGTGCCAGTACAGACCTGGAATATAATGTAGTCAGTGAGGGAAGCACAGGTTTTCTTGGACTGATCGGTTCAAAGCCATTTGTCATCAGTGCCAGAAAGAAGAAAACATTTGTGGATGATGTAAGAGAATATCTTGAAACATTATTCAAGGCTATGAATATTCAGGCTGACATTAAGATTGAGTTTAATGAGACAGACAATCTTCTTGATATCGATGTAGAAGGACCTGAGATGGGTATTCTGATCGGTAAGAGAGGTCAGACATTAGATGCACTCCAGTATCTGATCAGTCTCGCAGTAAACAAGAAGAGTGACTCTTATATCAGAGTAAAGCTTGATACAGAGAATTACAGAGCAAGAAGAAAAGAAACTCTTGAAAATCTTGCCAAGAACATTGCATTCAAGGTAAAGAGAACAAAGCGTTCATTTGCACTTGAACCAATGAATCCTTATGAGAGAAGAATTATCCACGCTACTTTACAGAATGATAAGTATGTATCCACAAGAAGCGAGGGTGAAGAGCCATATCGTAAGGTTATCGTATATTTAAAAAAATACGACAGGAATAACAAATAATAAAGTATTTTGCTAACAGATACTTGTATAAAAACAGAAAAACATATGTAAATATGAATTTCTGAAAAAATATGATTTCCGGAAAACGAAGAATCAGGGTAACGGCTCTGGTGAATCGGCTTCCGGAAATTTTTTTTAGGGATAGAAAAAAAGTATGTATAGGTGTATTATCTAAAAGTATGTTAGTATAAATAAAATGACATGATAAGATAAAATACATGATATCTGTCATGACAGTAAACGATATGTAGAATATTGATCAGATAGAAACAGGAGAAATCATATGCTTGTAAATGATACGATCGCCGCGATCGCAACCGGTATGGGAAATGCCGGAGTTGGTATTATAAGGATCAGTGGTAAGAATGCAGTTGAAGTCGCTTCAAAGGTGTTCAGACCGGCAAATAAAGAAAAAAAAATAGAAAGCATGAAAAGCTACACGGCAGCATTTGGACAGGTATATGATGGCGATAAAGAGCTGGATGAAGGTATTCTGCTTCTGATGCGTGCTCCGCATACTTATACATGTGAGGATGTGTGTGAACTTCAGTGTCACGGAGGTATAGTAGTTCTCCGAAAGATACTTGATCTGGTAATAAAATGTGGTGCAAGGACAGCCGAACCTGGAGAATTTACAAAGAGAGCATTCCTCGGTGGAAGGATAGATCTGTCACAGGCAGAATCCGTTATGGATATAATAAATGCAAAGAATGACTTTGCAGCCAGAACGTCTGTGGAGCAGCTTCAGGGAAGACTTAGGGATAAGATCATTGATATGAGAGAACAGATTCTATACAATGTGGCGTTTATTGAATCTGCTTTGGATGATCCTGAACATTACAGTCTGGATGGTTTTCCACAAAAGTTAGAAATAATTGTGGATAACCTTGTAGATAGTGTGGATAACCTTTTGACAACATTTGACAATGGAAAAGTGTTGTCTGAGGGAATAAATACGGTTATTGTTGGTAAACCGAATGCGGGTAAGTCTTCGCTGATGAATATGTTTGTGGGCGAAGAAAGGGCGATTGTAACAGATATGGCCGGCACAACCAGGGATACGCTCAGTGAAGTGATAAATGTAAGAGGTATAACTCTGAACATAGTTGACACTGCGGGAATAAGAGATACAGATGATGTAGTTGAGAAGATAGGTGTGGATAAGGCATTAGAGTCTGTGGATAAAGCTGATCTTGTGCTCTATGTGGTAGACAGTTCAATTGACCTGGATGAGAACGATCACAGGATCATGTCCAGAATACAGGATAAGAATGTTGTTGTGATACTCAACAAATCTGATCTGGAAAAGAAGATAGACGAATCGGATATTAAGAAATATATAGATGCAGATATAATTCAGTTGTCAGCACTGACCGGTGATGGCAGTGAAGAATTGTATGAGCTTCTGAACAGGATGTTTTTTGAGGGTACACTGACATATAATGATCAGCTTTATATCACTAATACCCGACACAAAAATGAACTTGTGTGCACCAAAAATGCACTGTTAAAGGTTAAAGAAAGCATAGATATGGGAATGGAGGAAGACTTTTTTTCCATTGATCTCATGGATGCGTATGAACATCTCGGTTTGATAATAGGTGAAACTGCCAGAGATGATCTGGCTGATAAGATATTTAAGGAATTCTGTATGGGAAAATAGATTGCAGGATATAAGGTACTGGAAGGAGGACATTTGTATGCCTGTTTTGAATGAAGAATATGATGTGGTAGTTGTGGGGGCAGGACATGCAGGATGTGAGGCAGCTCTTGCAAGTGCAAGACTTGGTCTTTACTACTTTATGTGGTCGGTGGATGATACCGGTTCGCCCAACTATCATGTGGCATACGGTACGTCGAAATCTCCGCTAGGTCCTATAAAGGTTGCTAAGAAACCGGTGGTACTGATTCAGGATCCTGCAAAGGAAATCTATGGACCTGCGCACAATGCAGTCCTACAAATTCCGGGTACGGATGAGTGGTACATTGTATATCATCGTATTAATAAGAACTTTATAGATCGTGAGAAGGGTCCTGGCGTGCATCGTGAAGTATGTATAGACCGTATGGAATTTAATCCGGATGGAACCATCAGGAAGGTTGTTCCCACGTTATAAAAGAAACATGACAATAAAGCATATACCATGAAAAAGACCTTATTATCTCTGGCAATCGCCTCATTGGCAGCAGGCCAATCCGTCTGTGCTGCCGTGGAAAAAGTATATAATGAGCCCGATTCGGTCTACATCTTCTCTTACGCCCATCCGGAAGACGAGGGACGCAGCGGACTGAAATTCGCATGGAGTCCCGATGGCGACAAGTGGCTGAGTGTATCCGACGGCTTTGCCTATCTGAAATGTGATTTCGGGCGTTGGGGGGCGGAAAAGAGAATGATTAAACCTCTTCTGGAAAAAGCGGAAGATGGACGTTGGTATTGCCGGTGGCAGCTTACCCCCAGCGGAAAAGTATGGGGTACTTCCCATTCTTCCGACTTGTTGAAGTGGGCTCCTCAACAATATGTCAATGCGGAGAAGCCTGCCGTGCCCCGACTGGTCACTGCCCGGCAGATTGTCCTTGATAAAGATACCTTGAACGGTTATATGCAGAAAGTACCTTATGCGGATATAGAACAGTTGATTCGTTTTGCTGAGCATAAGAAATTCCGCGATATACAGAATAATGAGCGTACCGAACAGGATGCCGTCCGCTTTGCCGGACTGAAACCGGTCACTGCCACCATCCGGGTGGATGCCGGACGGGTGAAGCCTATTAGTGAGCATCTGATAGGTATTTTCTTTGAGGATATCAATTATGGAGCCGATGGTGGACTTTATGCGGAGCTGGTTCAGAACCGTGATTTTGAATATTCTGCCAAAGACGGTGCAAGAGATAAGAACTGGAACAGCACGTATGCGTGGAGTATACAGGGTACTGATGCGGAACTGTCTGTCAGTGAGGACAGTCCCATCCATGCTAACAATGCTCATTATGCAGTGTTGGAGGTACACCGCCCGGGTGCTGCCTTGGTGAATAACGGTTTTGACGGTATTGCCGTGAAAAAAGGTGAGAAGTATGACTTCTCTGTGTTTTCCAAAGTGCTGGATGATACGAAAGGTGGAAAAGTGCTTGTGAGGCTGACTACCAAAGATGGCAAGGAGATTGCGCAGGCTGCTATTCGGGTTTCATCTACAGAGTGGAAAAAACAAAAGGCTGTACTGACGGCAACGGCGGATGCTGCGGATGCCGTGTTGTCCGTTTGTCCGCAGATGGCTGGGAAGTATGCCTTGGATATGGTTTCTCTTTTCCCACAGAATACATTTAAAGGCAGGAAGAACGGGCTGCGCGCCGATTTGGCACAGACTTTGGCGGACCTTCATCCCCGTTTTGTCCGTTTCCCCGGCGGATGTGTGGCTCACGGAGATGGTGTGGACAATATTTATGATTGGAAAGGCTCTATAGGAGCGTTGGAGGAACGCAAGCCTCTGCGCAATTTGTGGGGGTATCATCAGACCCGCGGTCTGGGATATCATGAATATTTTTTGTTCTGCGAGGATATGGGGGCCGAACCTGTTCCTGTAGTGGCAGCCGGAGTGCCTTGTCAGAATTCGGGTACTTGCAGTCATCACTCGGTAGGCGAACTGGGTTGCGGCGGTCAGCAAGGCGGAATCCCGATGGAGGAAATGCCGCAGTACGTGCAGGATGTACTGGATTTGATAGAATATGCGAATGGAGATGCGAAGAAGACCGTGTGGGGAAAGAAGCGTGCGCAAGCCGGACATCCCAAACCTTTCAATCTGAAGTACATCGGTATTGGTAACGAGGATTTGATTACCGATATCTTTGAAGAACGTTTCACCATGATTTTCAATGCGGTGAAGGAGAAATATCCCGAAGTGACCGTTATCGGAACGGTAGGTCCGTTCTATGAGGGCAGTGATTATGAGGAAGGCTGGAAATTCGCCACTAAGATGGGTATTCCGATGGTGGACGAACATTATTATAACACCCCGGGATGGTTTATCAACAATCAGGATTTCTATGACCGTTATGACCGTAACAAGGCGAAAGTGTATTTGGGAGAGTATGCGGCTCATTTGCCGGGACGTCCCAACAATATAGAAACAGCTTTGGCCGAGGCCTTGTACCTGACTTCCGTGGAGCGTAATGCCGATGTGGTGACCATGACTTCTTACGCTCCGTTACTGGCTAAGGAGGGACATACCCAGTGGAATCCGGATTTGATTTATTTCAATAATACGGAGGTAAAACCCACCGTAGGTTACTATGCGCAGCAGATGTACGGACAAAATGCGGGCAGTGAATACATCGCTTCTTCCGTGACTTTGGATAATGCACAAGATGCGGTGAAGAAACGGATAGGCGTGTCGGTAGTTCGCGACGGAAAGACAGGAAATATGATCGTGAAACTGGTGAATCTGCTGCCGGTAGCGGTGAATGCGCAAGTGGAGCTCCCCTCTTTGGAAGGAATGAACACCACTGCCGTAAAGACGGTTTTGGCAGGAAAACCGACAGACCAACAGGTTCGTCCTGTATCCGGTACAATAGAGGTAAGCGAGAAATTCGGGTATGAATTGCCGGCTTATTCATTTACGGTAATCCGGATAAATAAGAATGAAAAATAATAATAGATAAATGAAGATGAAGAAATTACTGACTTTGTTGCTGGCGGTCCTGCTGCTGGCAGGATGTGCCGGCAATAAGCCCGGGACATTCGAAGCGGGTAAGAATACCTTTCTGCTGAATGGGAAACCGTTCGTGGTCAAAGCGGCAGAGGTGCATTATCCGCGTATTCCCCGTGAATACTGGGAACATCGTATTGAAATGTGTAAAGCATTGGGCATGAATACGCTTTGTTTGTATGTCTTTTGGAATTTGCATGAGGAAACTCCCGGTAAGTATGATTTTACAGGTAATAAAGATATTGCAGCTTTCTGTAAATTGGCTCAGAAGCATGGTATGTACGTCATTGTGCGTCCCGGTCCGTATGTATGTGCGGAATGGGAAATGGGTGGGCTGCCTTGGTGGCTGCTGAAGAACGACAGCGTGCAGCTTCGTACTCTCGATCCTTTCTATATGCAGCACGTGGGAGCCTTTATGCATGAAGTGGGCAAGCAGTTGCAGGATTTGCAGATTACCCGTGGTGGTAACATCATCATGGTGCAGGTGGAAAACGAATATGGTTCGTATGGCACGGACAAGCCCTATGTGTCTGCCATCCGTGATACGGTACGCGCCGCAGGCTTTACTGAAGTGCCTTTGTTCCAATGTGACTGGAGTTCTAATTTCCTGAATAATGGTTTGGATGATTTGCTTTGGACTATAAATTTTGGTACGGGAGCTGATATCGACAAGCAGTTTGCCAAACTGAAAGAAGTACGTCCCGACGCTCCGTTGATGTGCAGCGAGTTCTGGAGCGGATGGTTTGATCACTGGGGGCGCAAGCACGAAACCCGTGACGGACAAATCATGGTGGATGGCCTGAAAGAGATGATGGACAAAGGTATTTCTTTCAGTTTGTACATGACCCACGGAGGAACGACCTTTGGCTGGTGGGGCGGTGCCAATAATCCGGCTTACTCGGCTATGTGCAGCAGCTATGACTATGACGCTCCTATCAGCGAAGCAGGCTGGACCACCGACAAGTATTTTGCTTTACGTGATATGTTGAAGGACTACTTGGACGAAGGACAGACATTGCCTGAAGTTCCTGAAGCTTTACCGGTTATGGAAATCCCTACCATTAAATTCATTCAAATAGCTCCGTTGGTTGACAATCTGTCCGAACCGAAGCAGACAGAGGAAATCCGGCCGATGGAGAAATTTGACCAAGGCTGGGGAAGTATCCTGTACCGTACCCATTTGCCGGAAGATGTGAAAGCGGGAACCGTTCTGAAAATCACCGAACAGCATGACTGGACACAGGTTTTTGCCGACGGGAAACTGTTGGGGCGTCTGGATCGCCGTGGTGGAGAACAGGAACTTACACTGCCTGCATTAAAAGCCGGTACACAGCTTGATTTATTGGTGGAAGCCATGGGGCGTGTGAACTTTGACAAGTCCATTCACGACCGCAAGGGAATTACCGAGAAAGTGGAACTGGTGAACGGTAAGAATGCCGAAACGTTGAAAGGCTGGACTGTTTATAATCTTCCCGTAGATTATGAATTTGTATCTTCCCGGAACTTTCAGGATATGAACTCGTCTGCCGCCTGTGGCATAGAGAAAAATGATGAAAGTGTTCCGGCCTACTATCGCGCTGCTTTTACCTTGGATAAGGTGGCTGATACGTTCCTGAACATGGAGTCTTGGGGAAAAGGTATGGTATGGGTGAACGGTCATGCCATGGGACGTTTCTGGGAAATCGGTCCTCAACAAACCCTGTTCATGCCGGGCTGCTGGCTGAAAAAAGGAGTGAATGAAATCATCGTTCTTGACTTGAAAGGCCCGAAAGAGGCAACCATCGTCGGATTGAACAAACCTATCCTGGATATGCTTCGTGTGGCTGTTCCTGAAACGCATCGTAAACAGGGGCAGACCATCAAACTGGAGAAGGAAACACCGGTATCTGCCGGTACTTTCAAACCAGGTAACGGTTGGCAAGAAGTGAAAGTTCCTGTTACGAAAGGACGTTACTTCTGTCTGGAAGGGCTGTCTTCTTTTGATAATACCAACATTGCCGCCATTGCGGAGTTTGATGTGTTGGATGAGAAAGGAGAGAAAATCTCTCGTGAAAACTGGAAGATTGTTTATGCCGACAGCGAGGAAACCCGTAGCGGTAACCGCACAGCCGACAAGATTTATGACCTGCAAGAAAGTACTTTCTGGCAGACGGTAGATAATACGGCTTATCCTCATCAGGTGGTGATAGATCTCGGCAAAGAATATAACGTGACCGGTTTCCGTATTCTGCCACGTGCGGAACAGGGAGCTCCCGGCATGATTAAAGATTATAAGGTGTATGTAAAAGCAACCGGTTTCGGTTATTGACATATAGCATTCTTTTTATTGATTCGGTTGTTCTGGCTGAAACTTGTTTTGCCGGAACAGCCGAATAGTTGTATCTTTGAATCATAAAAATACATAAGAGTGATAATACTATGAATTTACTTAAAACCATTTTATCCACTTCCGTTTTTGCTATAGCTTCTGTAGCTTTGCATGCTCAGCTACCCGCAAAAGTAGAAAGTTTTCCAGTCAGGGATGTGCGGCTCACCGCCAGCCCTTTCAAACACGCAGAGGATATGGATATCCGTTATCTGCTGGGAATAGACCCCGACCGTCTGTTAGCTCCTTATTTGAAGGAAGCTGGTCTTTCCCCTAAAGCCGAAAATTATACCAATTGGGAAAATACAGGGCTGGACGGTCATATTGGCGGACATTATTTATCGGCCCTTTCCTATATGTATGCCGCTACGGGAAATAAGGAGATCAAGGCGCGTCTGGATTATATGATAAGTGAACTGAAGCGCTGCCAGGATGCCGCCGGTGACGGTTATCTGTGTGGAGTTCCAAACGGGCGCAAAATGTGGAAAGAAATAGAGGAAGGAAACATTCGCGCGTCCGGTTTCGGATTGAACGACCGCTGGGTTCCTCTTTACAATATTCATAAAATATATGCCGGCCTTCGTGATGCAACTCTTCAGACCGATAGCCGGGAGGCAAAGGAAATGTTGGTGAAACTCACGGACTGGATGATTCGTCTGGTATCCAAGTTGAGCGATGAACAGATACAGGATATGCTGCGCAGCGAACATGGAGGGCTGAACGAAACATTTGCCGATGTGGCCGCTATCACCGGCGACAAACGCTACTTGAAACTGGCTCACCAATTTTCTCATCACACCGTGTTGCAGCCTTTGTTGAGACAGGAGGATAAACTGACTGGTATGCACGCCAATACCCAAATACCGAAAGTGATAGGTTTCAAACGTATTGCCGATTTGGAAGGCAACCGGGACTGGAGCGAGGCCGCCCGCTATTTCTGGGAAACAGTGGTAAACCATCGAAGCATCACCATCGGAGGTAACAGTGTGCGTGAGCATTTTCATCCGGCTGATGATTTCAGCAGTATGCTCACCAGCGAGCAGGGGCCTGAGACTTGTAACACCTACAATATGCTCCGCCTTACAAAAATGCTGTATGAAACGAGTGCGGACGTTCATTTTATGGATTATTACGAACGGGCGCTTTATAACCATATCCTTTCCACGCAAGATCCTGTGCAAGGCGGATTTGTTTATTTTACCCCGATGCGTGCCGGTCATTACAGGGTCTATTCGCAGCCTCAGACCAGTTTCTGGTGTTGTGTGGGATCGGGGATGGAAAATCATGCCCGTTATGGTGAAATGATTTATGGACACAAGGATAATAATCTGTATGTCAATCTTTTCATTCCGTCTACCTTGCGCTGGGGAGATACCCAAATTGAGCAACAGACGGCTTTTCCCGATGAGGAGGGGAGTACTCTTGTTATTTCTCCGGAAAAGGGAAAGAAAGAATTTACCCTTCTTTTCCGTATTCCCGAATGGACGAAGCCGGAAGCATTACGCTTGTCTGTTAATGGTAAACGGCAGAACGTAACGGTCAAAGAGGGATATGTTAGCCTGAACCGTACTTGGTCAAAAGGTGACAAAGTAAGGCTGGAACTGCCGATGCATTTGCGTGCCATTGCACTGCCGGATGGTTCTGCCAACTATTCCATCTTATATGGACCGATTGTGCTGGCCGCCCGGTTGGGCAAGCAAAATCAGGATGGTATGTTTGCCGATGACAGTCGTGGCGGACACATTGCTGCCGGACCGCGCCTGCCTTTACAAACGATGCCTGTCATTGTGGGGGATAAGAACAATCTTCTTTCTCATCTGAAAAAAGTGGAAGGTAAGCCGTTGACATTTACATTGTCCGGAGTTTATCCCGAACGCTATGAGGGTATGACTGTGGAACCGTTTTTCCGTTTATATGAGTGCCGGTATATGGTCTATTGGCCTGTGCTGTCCGTACAGGAGTTGCAGGCAAGGCAGGAACAGTTGGCAAAAGAGGAAAAGGAGCGTGCCGCATTGGATGGTATGACCGCCGATAAAGTGATTTGTGGGGAACAACAACCGGAAAGCGACCATTTCATCCGGATGGAGAATTCCCGTACGGGGGATGATGAAGGGATTCACTGGCGTGAGGCGGCCGGTTGGTTCAGTTATCGTATGAAGACGAACGGAAAGCAGGTCAATAAAGTGCGTATCCGGTTCCGTTCCGAGATTCGTAAGGATGCAAAAGTATGGATAAACGGGCAGGAAGTAGGACGATTGGCTGGTAAACCGGCTTCGGATGTATCGGTTGGGATATTTGATGTACCTGCATCTATGCAATCCAATGAGCAACTGGAGATAAAGATCGGTAAAGGAAATGAGAAAGTGACTCCGCATATTTATGAGGTGCGGCTGGTGACTGAATGATGATAGATATACAAACCGGCCATGCCTCAGTTGGCATGACCGGTTCGTCTTTTCAGATAATTCCGTTGTCTTTCAAGACCGCTTGTAACTCTTTATCAGTGATATTCTCACGCTCTGATTTATCATAAATGAAATGTAAGCCAATCTCTTTTTCTTCTTTGGATAGAGTGGCGATGAGAGTGATCACTCTTGCTCCACCTCTTTTCCCTTTTCCTTTTGATGCTATACTCATGCGTACTTTGTGTAGGCCATTGCCTAAATCAGTACCCATGTCAGGGTTCTGCATGAGTTCTGCGGCTAAAATTGTCAAGTCTTGCTTCAATGATTTATATCGCTTGGAAAGTTTCTTAACTTCTTTTTCGAAGTGGCGATATACTTTGATTTTATAGTTCATTGAGCAATTCTTCTATGGGACGGCCTTTCAGCTTTCCTTCACGCATCAGTTTGATGTCTTTGCAAGCCTCGGACAGCCCGTCCATTATTTCACTTTTGGTCATGTAGGGTTCTTCATCCTCTGCCACCATGGTAGAAACAGATTCCATTTCCTTTTTAGCATGAACAAGAGTCTTCCTTACAGACTCCAACACCTTTACATTCTTGATGTCCAAGATTTCCCGAATCAGTTCGTTTTGTATTGATTCCAATGTGATTGTACTCATGACGTTCTCCTTTCTTCTTATTATTTATCTCGTATGGCAAAGATAGCGAAAAGGTGGCATGTCTGCTTGTTTTCTGCATGAAAAATAGTTTTCATTTAGAGGTTGTACCTAAAAGAAATACCTTTTTTCATTTAGTTTTCCTATTTTTGCAGGAAACAAACCGAACAGCTAATGAAAATTCTCCATACAGCAGACTGGCATCTGGGCCAGACTTTTTATGAATACGACCGGCGGGAAGAGCATCTCCATTTTCTAGAATGGCTGAAACAGCAGATAAGACAGCATGAAATAGATGTATTGTTGATAGCAGGTGATGTATTCGACAGCCCGAACCCTTCGGCGGAATCACAACGAATGTATTATCGTTTTCTAAGAGAAGTTACGTCCGAAAACCCTTCTTTGCAAATTATCATCATTGCCGGAAATCATGACTCGGCAGCCCGTTTGGAGGCTCCCAATCCCCTGTTGGAGGATATGAATGTCACCGTTCGCGGTGTCGTGCGCCGCAATGCGGAAGGTGATATAGACTTGCAACACCTGATTGTCCCCCTTTACACAGAAGGGGAAG
>OHZE01000552.1_pt1 | contig 11797 bp, 10 predicted proteins | sample 1580371 | NCBI WGS metagenome assembly OHZE01 (sample SAMEA3882527, study PRJEB24775) | human gut metagenome | biome: human-associated habitat; feature: intestine environment; material: feces | place: Netherlands | collected 2009/2010
ACGCCCGCCGCCCCAGATACAATCCGAAGGAGCGCCATAGATCGAGCCAATCTCACACCAGTCGTAAAAATATTCCCTGTGTTTCCGGAATAACGGAAGGAATATGCGGTACAATTCGTAAAATTCGAACAGGCCTGGGAGGTGGTAAAAGGCAGTAGGATTATTATTTTGAATATTTGCTGTAGTTGCTGTATTCATGTGGTTACCTCTGGAAAAATTTCTATGGTTAATGATAACACATTATCCCGGCAGTGAACACGTATATTTCCGCATATGATACACCACATATACTGCGATCACAAGTTCCGTAAGCGGCATTGCGGACCACAGACTTCCGGGCAGGCAATGTCCTTATAGCATATTTTTAATTTATGTCGAGGTTTTACATGCATTTCACTTGCATTATCCACATACATGTGTATAATAAAGCTTGTTCGGTATTTTTGAAAAAAAAGTATAGTAATAGAAAACTTTTGAAAATATGGAGGTGAAAATGTGGATATCGGAAAGAAGCTGAGAGAGCTTAGAAAGCAGAACGATCTGACATTGGAAGATCTGGCTTCGCGCAGTGAGCTTACGAAAGGATTTCTGTCACAGGTGGAGCGTAACCTGACGGCACCGAGTATTGCGACACTGGAGGACATTCTGGAAGCACTTGGAAGTAATCTGTCGGAATTCTTTCATGAAGAGGAAGAAAAGCAGATCGTGTTCGGAACAGATGATTTCTTCGTTGATGAGAAAGAAGATTACCAGGTGGAATGGATCATTCCGAATGCGCAGAAGAACCAGATGGAGCCGATTCTTATGACACTCTATCCGCATAAAAAGAGTCATATCCAGACGTCGTATACGGGCGAGGAATTTGGCTATGTACTGAAGGGAAATATTACGATTATGCGCGGCGGTAAAAAATATAAAGTGAAGGCGCATGAGACGTTTTATATGGATGGTGCGAAGAGTCATTATCTTTATAATCACGGGAATAGCCCGGCAAAGATATTGTGGATCACGACACCGCCGATTTTTTAAAGAAAAGAGAAGTGCAGCTGCAAATGTAAGGAAGAATGAGGATTATGAAACGATACCTTGCGGCTTTAAAATCTGAGAAGGGAGAGGAAAAATGGAAGAGAAAAAACTAATTGAATTTCGCAACATTGTGAAAAGCTTTGACACCCAGGTTGTGTTAAAAGGAATCAATCTGGACATATATGAAAATGAATTCGTAACTCTGTTAGGACCAAGTGGATGTGGTAAGACTACACTGCTCCGAATCCTTGGAGGGTTCCTGGATGCGGACGAAGGAAAGGTGATCTTTGATAATGAAGATATCACCGACAAGCCGCCGTATGAACGAGAGCTGAATACCGTATTCCAGAAATATGCATTATTCCCGCATCTGAGCGTATATGAAAATATCGCATTTGGATTAAAGCTTAAGAAAATGAGTAAAGATATCATCGACCAGAAAGTAATGAAGATGCTGAAACTGATCGGTCTGGAAGGCTATGAGGATAAGAATACGACACTGCTTTCCGGCGGCCAGCAGCAGCGTGTGGCAATCGCGAGAGCGCTGGTCAATGAGCCGAAGGTACTGCTTCTGGATGAGCCGCTGGCGGCGCTGGATTTAAAGCTTCGTAAGGAAATGCAGTATGAGCTGAAGCGTATCCAGCAGGAGGTCGGTATTACATTTATCTTCGTAACGCATGATCAGGAAGAAGCACTTACGATGTCGGATAAGATCGTCGTTATGCAGAAAGGTGAGATCCTTCAGATCGGAACCCCACAGGAGATCTACAATGAGCCGACGAACCGTTTCGTAGCAAACTTTATCGGAGAGAGCAACATCATTTCCGGAAGGATGATTGAGGATTATAAGGTTCGTTTTGATGATATTACATTCGACTGCGTGGATCATGGATTCAAGGAGAATGAGCCGGTGGATGTCGTGATCCGTCCGGAGGATATTGATATCGTAGATGTAAAAGACGGAAAGATGACGGGAGAAGTCTTAAGTGTCCTGTTCAAGGGTGTGCACTATGAGATCATGGTGGAGACCGTTCCGGGAACGAGCGTTACGGTCAACATGCGTGTCATCCGCAATCATGACGTAACCAGTGAAGACGGAAGCGAGAAGATCAGTGCCAACAACTTCTATGTAGACGTAGAAGATGTAGAGAATCTGGATGATAAGGAAATCGTCGCACTGTCGAATGCACAGGCATGGGAGACAGAGACGGATGAGTACATTTCCATTGCAAATATTGAATATGAACTGGAAGCAAAAGAAGGACAGTATCCGGTTACATTCAGCACTTCAAACGGAACCAGCATCGAGAGAACCATTTTCGTAGTCAACCAGCCGTTCGTTAAGAATGAGAAGGCAAATGAAGGTGTTATGGCGTTCAACTTCTTCAAGACGGTAGACGAGATCACAGAATCTCAGGCACTGGATACAGATCTTAAGACCTGGGCAAATGCACAGGGATGGAAGCTGACGGATGAAGACCAGAGTGTGGACATCAGTGTAGACTATGATTTTGATCCGGAAGAAGTAACAGAAGGCGTGTATGAGATTACATTTTCCACTACGGGACGTGAGTTCAAGATCCATACAACGGATTATTCGGAGGAAGGACAGGAGGTCGGCCTGACATTCTTCCCGGAAGATATCCACGTTATGCCGAAGGTGGTATTCTAAGATGAAGAAATTTTCACAGTTAGCATTTCCGTATATCGTGTGGGCAATATTGATGTTAGTATTCCCGATGGTCCTGATCGCACTTTATTCCGTGACAGATCAGGGAAACAGCATCTTATCGTTCACATTTACACTGGAACATTATGCCAAATTTTTTACCGACCCGGATTTCTTATTGATCCTCTGGCGTTCCATTGTAATTGCGGTGAAGACAACGGTGATCTGTCTGTTGCTGGGCTATCCGATTGCATATTATATTGCGCGCAGTGAGCAGAAGAAGCAGAATGCGCTGATCCTTGTGATCACGATCCCGATGTGGATCAACATGCTGGTAAGAACGTATGCATGGATCGGACTCTTAAGCGACGGCGGTCTGATCCAGAGAATCCTGCATATGGTGGGACTTGGAAAGGGATCACTTCTTTATACAGAAGGGGCAGTGCTTCTTGGTATGGTATATAACTTCCTGCCATTCATGATCCTGCAGATCCAGACGTCACTTAGTAAGATGGACAATTCCTTGTTGGAAGCGAGTGCAGACCTTGGGGCAAGCCCGGCGCAGACATTTAAGCGTGTGACACTGCCGCTTTCCGTGCCGGGAATCATCAACGGGATTACGCTGGTATTTCTTCCGGCAGTCAGTTCTTTCTTCATACCGAAGCTGCTCGGCGGCGGTCAGTATTTCCTCATCGGAAATATGATCGAGAACCAGTTCATTACGGTCGGCGAGTGGAACTTCGGAAGTGCCATTTCCATGATCATGGCGGTCATCATGATGGTACTTATGATGGTTGTCCGTAAGATCGAGATTCGTAACCAGGGCGGAAAGGGGGTATAATCGTTATGAATAAGGGAAAACGTCCAATTGGGAAGATCCTTATGATACTGTCGGTTGTATTCTTCTACCTTCCGATCCTGTACATGATTATATTCTCATTTAACGATGGAAAATCACTTACAAGCTTTACCGGATTTTCGCTGCGCTGGTATAAGCATATGCTGGAATCGGCAGATATGATGGATGCACTGTCGACGACATTCAGTATCGCGCTGCTTGCGACATTTATCTCAACAGTAGCGGGAACAATTGCAGCGATCGGAGTCAGCAAGTCGAAGAAACTGATACGTGACCTGATGGAGCAGGCGAATAACCTGCCGATCATGAACCCGGAGATCGTAACTGCGATCGGATTCATGTTATTATTCATCACATTCCATGTGGAAAAAGGATACGTTACCATGCTTCTGGCACATATTGCATTCTGTATACCGTATGTTATGTTATCGGTAATGCCGAAGATCAAGTCACTTGATCCGAACCTCGCAGATGCGGCGATGGACTTAGGTGCAACACCGTGGCAGGCACTGACGAAAGTTGTCGTGCCACAGATCACGCCGGGAATCGTAGCCGGTGCATTGATCGCATTTACCATGTCAGTGGATGATTTTATTATCTCTTACTTCGTAACCGGACGTGGTGTGAAGAACTTAAGTATCATGGTGTATACAATGAGTAAACGTGTCAACCCGAGTATCAATGCAATCTCGACACTGGTGGTTGTGATCATCACGATCGTACTTGTGATCATCAATGCTGCACCGGCACTTTTTGCAAAACGTGCGAAGAGAAACAGCATCGGCAGACGGAATGTACTGTTACCGGCAGTTGCGGTTGCGTGTGTACTGGCGATCGTAGCCGGAGTTGTGACATATAATAACAAGAAAGAGCCATTGCCATTCGAGGGGCAGACGCTTCGTATCTACAACTGGGGCGAGTATGTAGGTGAACATATTATCCAGGATTTCCAGAAAGAGACAGGGGCAACGGTACTTCTTGAAAATTTTGATTCGAATGAACAGATGTATATTAAGGTTGCAAATGGAGAAGCTTACGACATTCTTGTACCAAGTGATTATATGATCCAGAGACTCATTTCCGAAGGATATTTACAGAAATTGGATAAGTCGAAACTGAACTGTATGGATAAATTATATGATGCGGTCAAAGGACTTCCGTATGATCCGGAGAATGAATATTCTGTTCCGTATTTCTGGGGAACAGTCGGAATCGTGTACGATAAGACAAAAGTCGACATCAAAGACCTGGAAAAAGAAGGCTATAACATTTTCCTGGATCAGAAATATAAAGGGGACATCTACCTGTATGACTCAGAGAGAGATTCCTTTATGATGGCATTGAAGGCATTGGGATATTCGATGAATACGTCTGACGAAAGCCAGATCCAGGAAGCGTATAACTGGCTGGTTCAATGTGTACAGACCATGAAGCCGGAGATCGTTACCGATGAGATCATTGATAACATGGCACAGGGAAGGAAGGCACTTGGTCTGATCTATTCCGGAGATGCGACATATGTGATCAATGAGAATGAAAACATGGGATACTACATGCCGGAAGGCGGAACCAACCAGTGGTCCGACGCCATGGTCATTCCGAAGAATGCGAAGAATCCGGAACTTGCACATGCATTTATCAATTATGCAAGTGATTATGACGGAGCTTATGACAATTCAAGTTATGTAGGTTATACATCGGCGAATAAGAAGGTTATGAAAGATCTGTATGACAAGGGCGGAGAGTTCGAAGGAATTGATGCATATATACCAAGAACAGATAATAAGAATGATGAAGTCTTTGAGTATAATGAGGAGACGAAGAAAGAGATCAGTAATCTTTGGAGTAAGGTGAAGATTGCGGCTAGTAATACGAATTAAGGGGCCAATGGGCCAATGGGGACGGGGAAAATGGAATTTTCCCCGTCCCTGTTTCTATTTAAACACATACTTCTGGATCACATCAAACGACGCCGGCCCAACATCCAGAACCGCCTTATGAAACCGCATCTGTGTAAAGTTATCACCCCACTTATCCACTGCATTTTTCTTAAGTTCCAGAAATTCCAGATACCCAATATAGTATTTCAGATAATTAGCCGGATCGGCAATGATCAGATCATAGATATCCTCAATGGTCGCATCATCCGTTATTCCATAAGTGTGGAAAAAGGCCGCCGCATCGGCAAGCTTCCAGCCATCGTAATGGATTCCCATATCGGCAAGTGCATATAGTCCAAGAATGACAGATGAGTTGCGTTGAAATAATGTAGCCTGCTCTTTCGTCAGTGTGGAAAAGTAGTAGCTCATCATTTCGCTGTAAGTGGCCCAGCCCTCGGTGTATCCGCCATAGTTCAGTACACAGCGGATTGGATCGGGATGAAGGCTTGCATAATAGACATTCTGATATAAATGTCCGGGGTAGCCTTCGTGGGCGAGGGTGGTGAAGAGAGAGAGGTTGTCGGTGAGGTGCCCGTTGTTGATGTAGATTACATTTTCAGAAGTGTTGTCGATGGCCGGGATCATGTAGAAAGCCGGGCTTAAGTAGTCTTCCATGGATTTCTGGACGTATTTAATCTGTGTATGAATTTGGGGATATGGTGGAAAATCTTTCGTAATCTTGCCGGACAATGTGGATAAAATCTTTTCCGGATCAGATTCGGTGAGTAGTGTACCTTGGGGGCTGAAAATGTCAGAAGTTACGGAGGATGAGTCGGAGAAGTCTTCTGTCAGTACCCGTTGCATAACTGTAAGATCCGAAAGTATCTGTGCATTTGCAAGATTTTGAAGCTCTGCAATACTGCGGGAGGAACCGGTCTCACTTCTTACTAGATATTCGTAATAAGTCCGGCCATTCGGAAGATGGCACAGCCCGTTATTGTTTTTGCCGGAACTGCGGAGTTCGGACAAGCCGGAAATAAGTTGTTCATAGGCCGGAAAAATATATTTTTTTATGTAAACGTTGTTCTGCCGGGTATAGGCTTCCCGCTGCTTTTCGGTAAGGACACCGTCTCTGGCAGAAGCAAGTTCTTCCAGTCGTTCTACGAAAGAAGAATAGAGATAATTGCTTTCTTTTAAATTAACGAAATCCCGGCATTCTTTGATGATAGAGTCGGCAGTATAGGATGCCATAAAAAGGCCGGATTCGGATTTTGTGTGTTCAAAATTCAGGATAGATCGGAAATATTCCGGTGTTTTAGTAAGAAGCTGCAGATAGTTTTCAATATCGGAGATCTCATAAAAACGGTATTCTGATAAGATGACCGGAAGCTGTGACTGAGTTCCTGTGAGAGGTGCAAGTGGTTCGTCGTAGAGTGTATAAGGGGACAGATCGTAGGCAGAATTCAGATAGTCATTCAGCACATCATAAGTAAGACGGTTGTCTTTGGAAAGAGATGTTCTGTTATAGGAGCGAAGTCTGGTCCGTTCCGCATCGACACTAGACCGGACCAGTTCGGGATCGGTGGTACATTGTCCATAAGAAATGGGCGCATTTTCTATGCCATATTTTTCGGGATTTTTTAAGGTGTAGTGGAGAGTAATTGTATTTCCACTGATTTCCTGTCGGAAAAGTTCAGAAGTATATTTCGAAAATGCCTGATCCGCATCCTGTTGAGAATGAAAGAACAGAAGAAAAAGGAGTAGAAGTACGGATGCAGACGGAAGCAAAAAGAGTAATGGCTTCCGTTTAAATTTTTCGAGAAATTTTTGCATAAAAATCCCCATATAAATCATTTGTATCATTTATATGGGGATTTCCCGCAAATATGTATTCATTGTTTATAACCGGAAGCTAATATCATAAACTTCCGGTAACTTATATGACTTATAATCCGGTAATCAGCTCAACAATAAAGACGCCGAGACATGCGAACAAGGATACCTTCAGCAGGCTCTTGCCACGGTAGGCCAGAAATACGGCGATGATAAATCCGGCAAGTGCAGACCAGATATTCGCAGTGGCACTGAGGATTGCCGGGAATGTCATAGCAGCAAGCGTCACATAAGGGACATAGTATAAAAATGATTTGATATACGTGCTTTTAATCTCTTTGCGGATCAGCGTCAGCGGAAGCATACGGATCAGGTAAGTAACTGCCGCCATCACAAATATGTAAATGTAAATATTATGATTCATGGTGTGCCTCCTTTGTACTGTCACTCAATTCGCCAGCTTCTTCCAGTTCATCGTACTCGTCCTCTTTCACCGGGAAGAAATAAGCCGCAATTCCTGCAATGATCAGAGTAATGATGATAATACGGAATCCGGATGAAATATTCCTAAGCCCGGGTGTTTTGTCAAATAAAAAGCTGGCTGCCATGGAAATGACAACAACACCTGCGAGTACACGGTTGTTACGGGCCGGCGGAATGATGATCGCCAGAAACATACCATAAAGTGCGACACTTAATGCACTGACAACACGAGCCGGTAATATATTACCGGACAGGATGCCAAGAAATGTACCGAATACCCATCCGAATACAGAGATAAATATAACCCCGTAAGAATAAAACGGACTCAGTTTTCCACCCTTGCAAACTGTGACGCCGAAGATCTCATCGGTCACACCGTAAGCAATGAGAAAACGGTGGAACAGCGGCGCTTCCGGATCAATCTTCTGCGAAAGCGCACAGGACATCAGACAGTATCTTAAGTTGATAATAAGCTGTGTGATGGCCATCTCTATATAAGAAGCGGTCGATGCGATCAGTGACAGCCCTGCAAACTGCCCGGCGCTGGTCACATTGGTAAGAGAGATCAGAACCGCATCAAAGATCGAAATTCCGACTTTTTTCGCCATGATACCAAATGTAAATGAAACCGCTATGTATCCAAGACAGATCGGTATTCCGTCCTTGAAACCGGCGGTGAAATATTGTCTTCTGGTCATAATAAATTCCCCAATCTTATGTATAGTTTCTGTAAATAACGAGAATATTATAAGCTTTCTGGGAAGAAGCGTCAATGATGTGAAAAGTGAAAGCATATATGAATGATGGGAAAATATAAGAAAAAATTAGAAGATGATATCCGGTGTCCGTTCGAATATGGCCTGGCTATATTTGGTGGAAAATGGAGCGGCACTTCAGATCTGTAATTGTGAAGAACACGAAATATAGGTGCCGTTAAAAAATATAAAATAATATGATCAGTCTGACTTGCAGGACGAAAAACAGAGAAGTATACTAAACATGAAAATTTTAAATTCATTCATAGCACACCGGGGAATCATCTACGGTGCAAGGAGGGCAATATATGTATACACCTGCAAAAGAACGATACAACATCATGGAATATAACCGCTGTGGAAGAAGCGGATTACTGCTTCCCAAGATTTCGCTTGGCTTATGGCATAATTTCGGAGATGCTTCTGATTATGAAAATATGAGACAGCTTTGCTTCACAGCATTTGACAATGGCATCACGCAGTTTGATCTTGCCAATAATTACGGGCCGGCTTACGGAAGTGCGGAGAAAAATTTTGGCAGAATATTAAAAGAAGATCTGATGCCATATCGTGATGAACTGATCATTACGACAAAGGCCGGATTTGATATGTGGGAAGGCCCTTACGGCAACTGGGGCAGCCGCAAATATCTGCTGGCGAGCCTGGATCAGAGCCTGAAACGTATGGGACTGGATTATGTGGATATTTTCTATCACCACAGAATGGATCCGGAGACACCGCTTGAGGAGACAATGGGAGCTCTGGCAACAGCTGTTTGTCAGGGAAAGGCACTCTATGTAGGACTTTCAAATTATGATGGAGAGACTTTGGAACAGGCAGCAGCGATCCTGAAAGATCTGAAATGCCCGTTTGTGATCAATCAGAACCGCTATTCTATTTTTGACAGAACTGTGGAGAAAAATGGACTAAAAAAGACCACAGGAATTCTGAAAAAAGGTCTGATCACTTTCAGTCCTCTTGCACAGGGGCAGCTTACAGACCGCTATCTTAATGGCATTCCGGAGGACAGCAGAATTCGTACCGATGGCAGATTTTTGAAGGAAAGCAATCTGACTCCAGAGCGTTTGCTACAGATCCGGGAGCTGAATGATATGGCTGCAGGGCGTGGCGAGAAGCTTTCGGAGATGGCTCTTGGCTGGCTGCTTGCACAGCAGGAGGTGACCAGTGTACTCATTGGAGCATCACGACCACAGCAGATCCTTGATAACATAAAAGCAATCCACTGTGCACCATTTACGGAGGAAGAGCTTGTGAGAATTGATGAAATTGCGGCTGAAAATACAGCCAGTATGATCATGAAATCCCAGATATATCCAGGAGCCTGACAGCTATGAACAGTATTAAAAAGAAGCAGATAGGGTTTTTTACGAGACGAAGAAAAACATTATATTTTGCATAAGGAGAGTGACAGAAAATGATAATTCGAAAGGGAACGCAGGCTGACCTTGCGTCAGTGGAACAGCTTTTCAATGACATTCATACGGCAGAAGAAACAGGTCAGCAGACCATTGGTTGGATCCGTGGCGTGTATCCTACAAGAGCTACGGCACAGGCCGCATTAGATGCCAATGACTTGTTTGTTCTGGAGGATGCAGGTAAGCTCCTGGGAGCGGCCAGAATCAATAAAGCGCAGGTGGATTCTTATGCAGAAGGCGATTGGGAATTCGCAGCCAGGGATGAGGAGGTTTGCGTCTTCACACTCTGGTAGTTTCCCCCTCCGCTTCTGGAAAAGGCTATGGAAAGAAGTTGGTAAAGTTCTATGAGGATTACGTTTTAAGCCACGGCTGTCCGGAACTTCGGATGGATACTAATGCAAGAAATGTCGCTGCAAGAGGGCTGTATAAGAAGCTTGGATATAAGGAAATCGGGATTGTGCCTACAGAATTTAACGGGATACCGGATGTGCAGCTGGTATTGTTGGAGAAGCACTTGTAATAGTTGAAATTCCCTTTTAGGAAAAAAGAAAAGAGAGCAGGCGAGTTTGTAGAGATACAGATTTGTCTGCTTTTTTTATATAGAGTTCCATCCCCCCGGGGGGCTTGCGGAAGAAAACTGGTTTTGATAATATTTTAACATTGGAGTTTAATGCGGAGGATTTGAAATTGGATAAATTACTGGATGAAATAGAGAGTTATTGGAGCACCCGGACGGAAGGGTATTCTGAGGTGAATGAAAAAGAATTGAAGGGAATGCAGAAAAAGGCATGGCTGGAGACTCTGGAACGCGGATTTTTTGGAAAAAGGTCTGGGAAAAATGAGGATTCAGAAAACAATTCTGTGGAAAAAGAAGTTTTCGAAGAAGAATTTTCTGAAAAACAACATACAGACAAATATAAGGACCACCTGAGAATTCTGGATATCGGTACTGGCCCAGGCTTTTTCCCTATGATCCTTGCGGAAGCAGGATATCATGTAACAGCCATAGATTACACTCCGGGAATGTTGGAAAAGGCTGCAGAAAATGCAGCGAAATTTATCGGAGAAAAGAGCCGGAATATTGAATTTAAAAGAATGGATGCCCAGGCATTGGAGTTTGAAGATGAGAGCTTTGACGTGATCATTTCCAGAAACTTGACCTGGAATCTGCCCCATCCGGAAATGGCTTATAAAGAGTGGCTTCGGGTTCTGAAAAAAGGTGGAAAGCTTTTGAATTTTGATGCCAACTGGTATGGATATCTCTATGATGATAAGAAGCGTGAGGCTTACGAGAACGACCGCAAAAATGTGGAAAAAGGAAGCCTGGATGACCATTATCTGTGCACAGATATTGACCGAATGGAGAAAATTGCACTGCAGGTTCCGTTGTCGGAGACCAAGCGTCCGGGATGGGATGTGAAGGTACTGGAAGCGCTTGGAGCAGCGCAGATTCAGGTGAATGAGGACATCTGGCAGCAGGTATGGAGCGAGGAAGAGAAGCTGAATTATGGATCTACACCCATGTTTATGGTGGAGGCTGTAAAATAGAAAAAGATATTATCAGTGATATACAGAAATTTGTACGAATTTAAAGATAAGTAAAGCGGTGTTGGTTGTAAGAATGAAGTATTAGAGTATTTGAAAAATAGGATAAGTTTTTATTGGATCGTAAGGAAAATTATTTGTAAAGATATTATTGGAAAAGGTAGAAAATAATGAGTGAAATAATAAATATAGGTGGCTTAAGTGCAGCACCAGGGCAGCGTGTCCATGGTTTTGTTTCCATTGGAAATGGTGGATTTTCTCTTCCTGCAACAATTGTCAGGGGCGAAAAACCAGGTAAAACAGCTCTTATT